>WLWH01000010.1_pt1 | contig 203584 bp, 230 predicted proteins | sample 6712741 | NCBI WGS metagenome assembly WLWH01 (sample SAMN12718694, study PRJNA515312) | sponge metagenome | isolation source: marine sponge | host: Mycale hentscheli | place: New Zealand: South Island, Marlborough, Capsize Point | collected 2003-05-01 | reverse complement strand
CTAGAGCTGCTTTCAGAACTTGATACAGAACTACTACTAGATTGTGAACTAGAAATAGAACTATCAGAGCTACTAGAGCTAGATTTAGAACTAGATAGTGAACTGCTAGATTTAGAACTAGATACTGAGCTGCTGCTTGATTCTGAACTTTTCGAGCTGTAAGGCTCACACTCGTCGTAACCTTGTACAAGATTTTGTCCTGAGCTAGAAGAGCTAGATATTGAACTGCTTGAGCTTCCACTACTATTAGAGGAGCTAGAGCTTATTGAACTACTTGAATTTGAACTATGTGAACTATACGCTGAGGATGAAGAAGATTTAGAAGAAGATTTAGAACTGGATACACTTGATGTCGAAGAAGAACTAGAGCTTTGTGAGCTACTAGAACTTTCTGAACTAGATTGCGAACTGGAACTGGAAGACTTAGAACTACTTTGTGAAGAGCTAGAGCTGGAAGATTTAGAACTTGATTGCGAACTGCTTGAGTCAGACGAGCTAGAGCTTTGCGAGCTACTAGAACTTACTGAACTTGAAGACGAAGCAGGAGTTATTACAGGAGGTTGTACTGGTCTTGGCTTTACTCTGACGTAATCACCTTCGACATCAAAAGCTGAATCAGCTCCAAAGTTTTGACTAACTACGTTTTGTTTAACCAAGACAAGAACTACAGCTCCGGCAGGTGCTTCTTGAGTTATGTAGTCAATACTTTTGTTCGTATCATCTACTACACTATCATCTATTTCTATTACTATAGCTGTACAATCAAGAGTACTTTCAAACAAAATATCTATTGGATTTACATAGACATCTAAATTTAAATTTAATTTTGTAGTAAGACCTAATTGATCCGCCAAATACTTACCGGACTTTATCTGACTAGCCTCTAAAGCATCCCAGTACTTTATTATCTCATCTGCATCCCCCTCAACTTCAAATTTTAAAAAAGTTTTAACCTCTCCGTTTACTGTCTTAAGATAATAATCTGCTTTCTGAGAACCGTCTGGTATTACTATTGTACTCCAGTCTGTTATTGAAAAAAGAGGAAGGCCTCCACTCCAGTCGGCATTCCGCCACCATTTTGTACCACTATTACCTCCGTAGTGAACACTTATACCTTGGCCTATTATGTAATCTTCGTTGTAAAATTTATTCTCTAGTAAGCTTACATGCTGATAGTCTGCGTCGATTATCCTACCATCATCCAGTATGTATTTAATAGGATCTGATACGGCACTTGTTACTACACCTTTCTTCTGGTTTATAGTGATGCCTGATATAGCAGATAGTGCTAATGTAAAAGATGCCAGAGACTGCTCAAAACGAGCACATCTAGATAGGAATTTTGAATTTTCTAAATTAGGAACTGACTCTTGTCGTAAAGGAAATCTATATATAGATTGTATATCGGAGCTAGAGCTCCGGACATATATTACTCCACTTTTAAAAAGTTTCTTAGGGTTGTTGTAGAATACGTAATGCGTTTCCGTTTGATAGAAATCTACACCTCTAAGTAATAATCCAGAATCAGTCTCTATTGAGTGTACTTGAAAGTTTTGACCTATTAACTGTAGCCCTTTATGATCTATAGTGAATGCAGAAGATTCTTTTTTAGCTATATAATATCTGATTAAACCGTCAGAATTTCCGTCATAAGGTACTAAAGAAAAATTATTAGCTGGGTCTAATTTTGTCAGTCTTATTCTATCTTTTTCGTCTAGATAAGTAAGACTATTTTCTCCAGCTTGTTGGGCTTTTATTACCTTTAGTTCATCAAACCTTATAGTAATAAACTCGCTATAGTTACCGCTACTACTAACTAATTGTTGTAGTCCGTTTTGGAATTTATTAATTAAATTTGTCTGACTAGCAGCAGCTAAAAGACCCCGCGCCTGTTCAGGGTCTTCCAGAAATTCTAACCAAAAAGAACCTAGTTTCCTAAGTAATTTATTATGGTCTGAACTTTCGCTATTGTCATCAGAAAGATACTTCATCAAATACTATATCACCGGCCTCTAATATATACTGTATGTTACGTTCTCCAATACCCTCAAAGCCTTCCGGAGCTTGAAGTGTTGTGGTCTCTATTTTTTCTACTAAGTCATATGCATCTACGTACTCACTTGCCATTTGATCGATGAATAAGTTACCTTCTATTACATCTAGTACCGATTTCTCACTGTCTAAATATTTGTCCGCAATAGATCTACTAAACTCTCCCAACTGTGTTATTGTCTTAACACCATCAGCACCGTAGTAAAGCATTATCTCAGCGATAGCAAAGGATTCATATAAATTAGGATAACTCAGACCATTTACATAGCTAAGTATATCTGTTCGCGCGTTATTTAAATCAACTAAACTACCAGATTTACTTCTGTATGTAATTGTTATATTAGTTACTTTACACGGTAAAAAATTTCGTACCTGTAGGTCAGTGTTGATTGGTTTTATATCACCTCTTGATACGAAACTATCCACTGCTAGAATAGTTGGATCATACTCGTAGGTAACTAAGAAATTTGTACTGGTTGGTTTTACTTGAAATATATGTGAGTTGTTCTCAGGAAGTAAAAGTAGATCTAGTTTATCCTGTAGTCCTATACTCCCACTATCTATTTTAACTGTGTAGTTAACTCCCTTACAAAATCTATTATAATCTTCTGTAGTTACTAAGTTATATGTCGTTATGTTATTTGCTATAGATTGTTGTGCAAACTCTACCTCAACCACAGTATTGTCATTACTAATACTACCGTAGAGTGTTTGAAATGTGCTGTCATAAGCTCTAAAATTTACTGTTATATTTCGGGTCCTTCCGGATATAAAAGGATGCCCTACAAATTCTCCGAATGCCTCTACTATACCTATGTTATCTACGGTGGTTTCTGTAGGTGTTATTGATGCAGGTGTACTCGCAAAATTTGCATCTGCTACTCCGTCTGCATTAGTAGAGTTAGTTTCTTCTACGTATAGACCTACTATCTCATTTGGAGAGTAGCTCGATGAGAGTCCTGGGAACTTATCTCTATCGTTTGTCTTTGCTGCAATTTCAAATGACTCAGGAGCAACAGTTGAATCTGCTAATCTTACGTCTGTTATCCTTACTGGTGGACCTTGAGGAGTGGGAAACAAACCTATCCAGCGACCTAATGTACTATTAAATGCTAGAGGTACATTAGAGTAGTCAGTAACAAAATTTCTTTTTGATTTAATAAAAATATCCATAACGCCTTGTTTGACGCCGAATAAATTTTCTGTGGTGCGATGTATTTCAGCATCACCTGAGACTACTGGTGATACTCCTCGTAGCTCAGGGTAAGATTGAAGTAGGAAACTTAAACACCCGTTCCTAGAAGAGAGGCTTGCAGCATAGTAAGTGTTCCTTGTTTTATTAGCCAACTCCATAACATTCTCAGGTAAAGTACCAGGATCGAAATCGGTTATACTTATAACTTCCTGTACTTGAGGTATGGTTATATTTGTAGCGCAATCAGTATTCTTAGCTATTTCAATACCTGCAGGTCCTACTACTGGTATATTTACAACATACTCACTTTCATCTAATCTATTAAGTTGTTTTACATTGGCAGTCTCTTCACCCTCATCTAGATTGTATTTTATAGTGATAAAATCCGTGACGTCTGCTATTGCAAAAACATAATCCTTACCACTTACATTAAAAACAAATGAGGTAGATGCGTCTAATACATACTCCCCGGGCTCTATAAAAGAAATTCTAACAACACCTGTTGCCGGCGTAGAAACTCTTTGAGATAGTCCAAAATTATCAAGGTACTCAGACACAAAGTCACAATTGTATATCTGACCCTCAGCAACGTTTGCCAGATCTATATCAGAAAATAGTCTACTTGCAGCAATTTCAAATGAAGCTATGAGGTATGATAGGGGACCAAGAATTAAGTCACCAAAGACTGAGTTTGAAGACATATCTATAGACTCAGAATACCTTGATCTTAGGTACGTCTCAATACGAGATCTTACATTACTAAGTGTGTCTGTAGATATCTCATCTACAGCTGGGAAGTAATCTGTTAGCTTTACATCATTCATGCTATCGTCCAAGTTACGGTAGATTTAGAGCCTCTACTGGATTTTACTTTAGCATCAAACTCCCAGCCTCTACCATCTTCAGAAACACCTACAACTTGAAGTTCAAATGCGCTCAGCCTTTCCCCGGATTGTGTGGGGAGCTGTCCATTAACAAATCTTTTTGAAGTAACTGCGGCGAAATTAGCTTCATGCTGTGCTGCTTGTCTATTAAAAACTATACCACTAAAAAATCTTTCTCCTAGTTGAGTTCCTTTTTTAATCGATACTTTATCTGAACCTAATTTAGTTACAGTGTTTACGACTGCATTTTGAGCTAGGCAATCAACGGGTGTATCTAGTCCGTTATTAAAGTCTAGTTTGGCTTTGCTGCCTTGAAAATTTATTCTGACTCCTCTCATAATTACTGTGGCTCCATTTTTTCTGCTACTCTATAATTTCTATTACCTCGAAACTCATCTCCCATTTTAGAATCCAGAGCTTTAGACATAAGATATTTTCTTTCAGCATAGACGTAAAGCATATCTCTTTTTAAAGCATAGGCGGAGTGTACATCCATATGGTCCGCCATAAGAGAATCGCTTGTAGCTGATTGGTCTGCATCATCTATAGCACTATCTAAAACTGTACCACTTTCTAAGTCTCCTGATGTAATCTCTTCAGCAGTAAATGTTCTTTGTTTATTTCCGACAGCATACTCTTTAATAGTATCCATATTTTCGTCGGCTCTTTCTTTGTGTGTATCAGCTGTTGAGCGCATTTTGATCGTCTAGTATATTGATTATTCTTTTTGAAATTCTTTGAGATCGTCTCGTTACTTGAGACGGACTTATTTTTAGTTTGCTGGATATTTCGTTAGCTTGCAATTGTGCTTTTCCTCCAACGCCCATTTTAAACTCCATGATCTTCCTGTCCACATGGTCTGAGTCATGATAGACCATACGCATAGCTTCTTGTTCATAGTCGGGTGTTTGATCTCCAAGACCTGACTCTCCGAAAGCTTCTTCCGTTGGCATTGCAGGCATTTGCTTGCGTACTGTTTCAATTCTTTCAGTAGCTATTCCAGAAAAGTCTGCTAGCTCTAGCATGTCAGGCTCTCTTCCAAACTCTTCTTCGTATTGTTTCTCTGCTTGATCTATCTTATGCGCGTCAAGCATTGCCCTGTCAGGTATTTTAACAGGAGCATTTATAGCTCTTTGATCTCTTATCAGCCTTCGTAACTCACTAGTTACAAATGTAGGGAGCTTTGCTCCTGCAGATGGATCGTATTTTCTTATAGCATTAGCTGTGTAAACTAATGCTTTACTCCTCATTACAGGATTATCTACTGAGTTGAGTGAGGAAAGTGTATAATTTATTGTCCTGTCTAAGGATTTTACAGTATTATACAGGTTGGCTGGACTAGGATCAGTAGCGTATGCCTCGTATAACTCTTCATAATCTTTTGCCATACGAGAATATTGGCAGAAATTTCAAAAGGTATCAATCTCTTTTAGTTGCTGTTTTGAAAAAGAGAAATACTAAAATAGGCCAAGACGACACTGATGAGACTACAAACCACCAAGAAAATTCATTTACGAATCGTATACAAATAGATACGCCAACGCACACCCAGAAACTCAAACAAATAGGACATGAAAATAATTCCCCAAAAAAAGGAAATCTAATAAGCATATCATCTGACCACTCATCAAATGTGTAAATGTCATCTTTTGATATCTTTAAAAATTTAGATACATGAACCACTATTGTACTCTCAAACCATATAAGTAGCATGCTGCTACATATTAACACGCCAATTATGTAGAATATTATTAAGTCGATCATGGTAGCGAATTAAATATATTTTGTATCTTCATAATGTAACGTCGTTTAATTGCATTCATTTTACACCTGCTACAGCCTGTTCCTAAGTTAGTCTTTTCTGCATCAAAGTTTTTCTTTAGCTCGTCATAACCAGGAAAGTTACATTTCTCTCCTTTTATAAACTTAGATTGTGCCATTAAAAACTCACGCTTTCTTTCCGGTGTCATAATACGTCCTCCATTCTTATAAGATAGTTCATATCAATTAATTTTTGAATAATTTTTTCTTCTATTTTAGGATCATGTTCTTTATTAGGCGACTCTGTAAAAGCTTTGTGCATATGTGTAGGTACGTTACTAACTTCATAGTAGTGAGAATTAACTACTGAACCTACACATTCTTTCCAACTCGTAAAACCACATATGTAAGCTCTTCCAAATTTCTCAATAGCTTTAAATATAGCTCTTAAACCAGTTGTTGCGTATTTTTTATCAGGACCTACTCTTATCTTATTTCTTTCGAAACATAATTTCTCATCTTCAAAATCACTCTTTAGTTCTTCTATTAAATTTACTACATCAAAATTTATAGACTCTACTACAAATTGTTTTTTTAATAGTTTTTTTGTGTCTAGGAATTGTTTTTCAATATCGTAACTATTACCTATGTACCATATGTATCTAACATTTCCTTGTTCTATTTTCTTTTGAACCGTAGGTAAATGACTTGCTAGTCCTAGATTAACAGCCCATATTTTTTGCTTAGAGCCTACATGTTTTTCGTAACCTTCTATCCTGTACGCGTTACACCTAATCACATGATCAAAAGTGTCAATGACACTACCTAGATTTTTTTTTAGTAACTCTCTGCTACTACCTACTACTACAGTATTTATACCATCGTTATGCATTATATGCTTCAATAAAATAACCTTGTTGTAGTCTAAAACGAATACCAGTATCCTTTAAAGCATCTAAGTTATTCTTAATGCCAAACTTCAAAGCTAGCTTTGAAAATAACTCTTCTTCAGCTTCCACTGCAACAGTTGCAAAAGGATTTACAGGCCCATCTTCGTCAGGTTTTTGATCCGGTTTTTCGTACTGACCTGTCATAGCATTCCTAAGTTCAGACACTAGTTTCATATGCATGAATAATGCTTCGTATTCTTCTTTATCTATTTTCTTTAGAGGTGGGACTGTCATAGTCTCGACCTCTTCTTTTTTTTCAGTAAGCTCAATCTCATCTTTGCCTAAGTTTGAAAGGCTGTCTAGATAGCTAACTTTTTTTTCTTCTATTGTTTTACTGTCTTCTGTCATGTTTTATAATGTTTGGGTTGTTGTAAAAAATTATATTTAAGGACAGTACCTCATAATGTCCAGTTTTTTTTGATACTTTTTGATATACTATCAAAGTAATCTACAAGGACCAACCCAGACTGTGGATCCTCCGCCATCAACTATGTCTACTCCTAGCTTACCTTGATCTGCCCCTGAAGTCTGAATAACATAAACATCGTTTACAAGGCCATTAGGATCACTTCCTGCGCTATAACTACCATGAGCGGGCCAGCTCGTAATACTATCTCCAGCCTGTATGTTTTCTCTTGCGCAGTCACAAGGACTAGCTGAGGTTATGTCGTATCTGTAACAACATCCGTTACTGAGTCCGAAACTTGTGTTACCATTATTCCATTTAAAAAGCTGTACTGAGAGTTCTTCACAATTACCGTTCCAACTAGGCGCGCTACTTACCCACCCTTCAAATGGCGTGTTTACCCTAGATCCCTGTCCAGGTCTTGCCTCTATTCGTACGTAATCACCACGAGACCAATTACCACAAGCGAACATTGACGAAGAACTTTGTGACCGTGAGCTACTAGATGGCGAGCTGCTAGATATGGAACTGCTTATAGAGCTACTTGATACACTTGAGCTGCTACTAGGCGTACTAGACGATGATGACCAGTGAGATGATATAGATGATTGATGAGAACACTGGTAAACCCATACAGTATCTAACGAACAACCACAACAGACTCGACCGTTATTATGATGACAATCCGTGCAAGGCGTAGTTGCTAGTACGCAACTTTGCCTACTACTATAAGAGGTGCAACTAACATCTCTCTCATGAGTGGGCAAATGCTGTGCCTTTACTAAATCTCCCATTCCTACATCTATACCAAATTCATCATTTAATTCCTTAGCTAATAACGCATGCTCATCGGTATCTTTAAAATCTCCAATATTTATACCTGCTACTTTGTACAATTCATCAGCCAGCATTTTGTAATGCTCATAAGGATCTACAAGGCTGGATGAGGATGAGGATAATCCATAACTTAAAGAAGAACTTTTAGAACTAGAAACATGGCTTTCCATTTCCAGATCGCCAAACACGTGACTTGCTTGACTACTACTTTCCATTTTAGTCCTTCTTTAGGATAGTCCAAGTCTCATTTCCGGATGATGTACAAACGTTAATAGTAGCGGGCGACCAGCCATCTAGAACTTCAAAATGACCATCTTGCGCATCGAATTGCAAAGTACATGTTCCAGAACCACCATCTGGAAAGTTTGGTCCTAAAGTAGCTGTATTGCCATCTGGGTCAGAGAACGTAAACCATCCACTAGTAACCAATCCTGCCTCAACAATTGCACATGAATCTAAATCTACATTAGTAGAACTTAATTCTATTTCATCTGATGCATTAATAGATACTTCCGTGCTTCCAACTTCAGTACCATCAAGAGATACTGTAAAATTACCACTACCAGCTTCGGGTTCATAATCATTACCTGTTACACTACCATCAATTTTTATAGGACCTCCTGTTATACCTATAACTGTACAATCATTTGTTGTTTGTTCAGTTAAACTAATAGTACCTATAGTGACGTCATTAGAATCCGTAAAATCAACCTGATTAGCGCTACCTGATTCTATTGTGGTACAGTCCGGTAAATCTATTGTTATAGGACCTCCACCAAGTTGAATTTCTTGACAGCCATCTGAGTTAGTTTGAGAAAGTACTGAAACTGTACCTAAATTATTTCCATCCTTGTCTTCTAAGTCTACCTCCGCATCTGTACCATGTGCGACTGTCACACATGGTATTGTAATATCAGCATCTATACCTATTTCAATTTCACAATCAGTTGGCTGGTCTATAGTAATGGGATCAGCATCATATATGGTCGTACCATCTTCTTGTTCAATTTTAAAATTCGAGCTACTAACCACTGAAATCGTTGGTATACATGGTAGTGTTATAGAACCCCCTGTAATACTTATGTCGCCACAATTGGATGCCTGCGTAAGGCCTATTGAGCCTACCGAACCTCCATCGTAATCTGAAATATCTACTGTATCAGAAGTTACTGTAAATGGGCATTCAAAGTCTGGGATAGTTATTGTTATTGGATTCAATCCAATTATTGGACACCCTCCAGGTCCTGTATCTGCTTCTTCTTTTAGGCTTATGTTACCTAAAGTCCCACTTTCTTCTGATCGAATCTCAACAACCGAAGTGGTGTCAAAAGTAGGAATACATGGCAGCACAATAGGACCTCCTGCCACCTGGAATATTTGACAATCAGGATTGTCCGGATCAGCTCTGGCCTCTAAAAATAATGTACCTAAATTGTTTTCATTTGCGTCATCTATATCAGCGCCATCTGCTGCGGTATCGGCAGCAGATGGTACACATGGTAAAGTGAAGTCGAAAGTAGGAATCTTAAACAGAGCTATTCCATTTACACAATCCTCTTTCTCTAGTTTTATTTCAATTGGATTATTTTGGTCCCTTGGGTCTCTTATTTTTGCAGAAGGCTCTGTCTCATCAGGTACAGGTATACATGGTAGCTGAAAATCAGGAAGACTAAGCCCAAAAAGACAGCCCCCTTCAGGATCTGTTCCATCAGTCATACAGTCAACGGACGCATCATCTAAAAAAGCTGGCCTATTTGGATTTTGCCTTTTGGTTAGCTTTAATGTTTGCTCTGGTACAGAGTGAGCATCTATTTGTTTAATTTTTACTTGATCTTTCGGGTCTGTACCTAGTTCAATTTCACCACAAACTGATGGAAACTCTATGTCCACATCAAGCGTACACATATCATCTGGATCTGGAGGACATCCATTTGTTAAACTTACAGATGCACCTGCGTCATCTTCAGCTAAGAAATTTTCAGCAATAAAATCTATAGAATCTACCGCACAATCGTTGTCAGGATCAGATAAGTCTAGGGTTACTCCATTAAAATTACCTGCGGAACTTACAGGAAAGTTGCGAACAGAAGAAGTATTATCTTTGTAGTTAATGGTAGCCTTGATAGTAGGTACATTAAGAGTTCCTTTACCGTTACCACCACCTGTCCATCTATCTCCAATCGTTTCCCACTCGTCACAACCTAATACACCATCATCATCATTCCCACCGCATAGGCTGGTTCTCCTGCCTGCGGAGCTGCTTGAATTAGAACTACTACTAGATTTTGAACTGCTTGAACTAGACCTAGAACTAGATAGTGAAGAGCTACTAGATCGTGAGCTATTAGAACTATCACTAGAATTTTCAGAACTTTTACTTGATCTAGAGCTTGCAGAGCTGTGGCTAGAACCAAGGTGAGCCTGAGCTATAGCAGGCGCTGGTGTAATAGTGGTTACATCCTGTGGCAGCGCAAAAGAATTAGCAAACCCAAAGGAAATTTGTGCGCTTCCCCAGCAATGTGTTTTTACACTACCGCTAGCACCATCGCCTATTAGATCGAAAGTTTGAACTTCATCAAGACAGTTACCTGAAGGATCTACAACATCCGACCCAGGACTGAAATTTCTTCCGGTTTCTGTTCCTGAACCATTAGGATTTACTACACAAAGATTTATACCTACAGGTATGCAAATGTCTGTATCTAAAAGATCTGCAATTATTGCGGCTATGTCTATATCCGCGAAAGGTATACATGGTATAGTTACTAAACCTAAATTTATAGTACATGGGTCTCCTATTGTACCCTCCCCATAACGAACTGTACTAAAAGTGAAACTACCATTTTCGTTCTCAGTACAAGATCTTACGAACATTAAAATTTTATAACCACAGGCACAAGGTATTTGTGGCATTTCTAATTCTAAAGTCTGTACACAAGGGTCACCATCAGAATCAGCTTGTATTTTTCCTGATCCCGTACCTGGCGTATACCTTGAATCACCTGAACCGCATGCTCCTGCAGTGTTTGGATTAGTAAGATCTACCTCAAAATCATAACCGCAAGGACATGGTATCTTAGGCATCCTTAGGTCTATAGTCTGCTTGCAAGGCTCATCTGCATCTGGTGTGGATTTACGCTTACCAGTAGGCATTCCTGGTTTATATTCTGCATCACCCGTACCACAAGCAGGTTCTATATTTGGATTCTCAAGATTAATCTCAAAATCATAACCACAGGGACATGGTATCTTAGGCATAGCCAAATCGATGACTTGCTTACAAGGTTCATCTGGATCTGGCGTTGATAGAATATCATTACTATCTGTACCTGGTTTATATTCAGCATCGCCAGTACCGCATGCCTCTTCTGTATTTGGGTTGTCTAGTTTAACCTCGAAATCGTAACCACAGGGACACGGTATCTTAGGTAGTTCCAAATCGATGACTTGCTTACATGGCTCGTCATTATCAGGTACAGATAAGATATCATTACTATCTGTACCCGGTTTGTATTCCGCATCATTATCCCCACATGCCTCTTCTGTATTTGGATTCTTTAGCTTGATTTCAAAATCATAACCACAGGGACATGGTATCTTAGGTAGTTCTATTTCAGCATGAAATCCGCAAGACTCACTATCGTTTGCAATTTCTCCTGACTTAGTTCCTTTTTTATATTCCGCATCATTGTCTCCACAATCATTTTCGATATTGGGATTAATTAATTTTATTGATGCGTTGAAATCATCACAGAAGTCATCGTTGAAAAAAGGTATCTCTACACAATCTAGACTATCTAAAAACTCTTGTGCTTTATTATCAACTTCCCGCAGAGATGAAAGCTCAAAAGTATTTTGCATTGAACACTCCTCAACAGTATAACCATCTGTAGGTTGATTCTGCTCAGGACATGGTTTGTGTTTCTCTATGTTACAGTAGAAACACAAGTCCTGTATAATACTCTCTGCATACTCAAAAGCTTTTGCATTAGCGTCCGCTAAGCTTACGGAGCTTGTAAACAAGTTTTCTGGAACTTCGATTGGCTCTCCTTTAATTAGATCGTTAAGACCTAAGTTGTTTTCAGCTAGAAACGCTTTGTCATCCTCAGTAAGATAGTCCTCACATATATAAACTGCGGCTTCATTACCCCATAGGCATTCAAGTGAGTCACAAACTATTCTATTTAATTCTGCCTTTGCTTGATTATCAGCCTCAACTTGCGTGGCTGCAAAGTATGTATCAGCGTGAACTCTAATGCTGTTACCTATACCTGGGAACTGTCCATCTGTGTCTGGGTAATCAATACCACACTGATTTAAGTATTCACTATACTGATTAGCCTCTGCCTGATTAGTAGGACATGCCACAACGATTTCTACATTACCAAAAGAATCTCCAGGAGAGGGTGAAGGCGGATCAGGAATAGGATCAGAAGGGGTTTTAGGTACGACGGTTTCTGTTACTACTTTGTTATGTTTCTTAGTAACAATTATATCCGCTGGACATACGATCTCTATCTCATCATTAAGACATGGGGGATCTGTACTAAAGAAATTTTGATTCTTAGGATTTCTAAGTACGCAAGGATCTGGTATTAAAGGCTTCCTATCACAGTCGGGCTTTTTTCTTTCTTTATGTGGCGGTATAAAACCACCTTCTGGAAAATCGTTACTCATTTAAGTTATGCAGGAAGATCAAATTCGTCTGTTTTAATATGTGTAAAATCAAGTACAGTAATAGCGGATCCTTGATTTTGTCCAACTGCCGCAGAGTGCGTTACTCTATTTAAGTAGCCCGAAAAAAGAATGGGATTTTCTCCCCCACCCCCTTGTGCCTTTACTTTATATCTTTTTCCTATTGGGTTACCGTCAGACTTACCCCAATTTAAATTTAAAGGAAGTTCTATAGTAGAAGTAGTATTTTTAAGAGCCCATAGTCTGTACTGTTTCTCCGCCCAAAGCCCTAGGAAATCTACACCTTTCTGTTCCTTTCCGTTTCTAGCATCATCTTTTACTTCCATATTAGCTTCAGCAGCTTCTTCTGGTTTCCTGCCTTCTTGATCTTTATCCTTAGCTTTTTTATTATACGCTTGAGGATTATTATCATACATAGGATCAAACCAACTAGGACATGATGTTGATATAACTTTACCGTTTGCGGGGTCTCTTCCTTCACTGGGAAAAAATCCTATATCCGGACCAAGAGTTGCTGCATCATTTTGAGCTTCTCCTATTAAATTTCTCGCTTTCGCTTGGCAGGTTACCAAACCTATTGCTCTTTGGAACCTAGATCCTAAGTTAAAATTTATACGTGATATTTGAATATCAATATCAGTTTCTTCTGAGTCATCAGTCAAAGGATGTTGGAACTTAGAATCTCCATCTGCCTGACATACATACTCCATTAAAAAAGTTGGACATACTGTATTAATAAGAAAGCTATAGAAATTTTTAGCGGACACAAACTGATGTACCATCCAGTCACAATAACTATCCGGACGTGCGCATTTATGAGCATCACTAAAAACGTCTATTGCGTCAGCCCCTCCAGGTCCAGGTATCTCAGATTGTAATCTTGTGTCAGTAGACCTGTCTAAAAAAGCTTTGGCTAAAGTTAAACCTTCTCCATTTACATTAAGGTTGTGCTCTTCTTTAGCCATCTCGAATCTGTTTTTATAAGCCTGATCGTTCTTTTCTATTTTGTTTTCAGCATCTACTTTAAAAAGTTTATCACTTTCTATACTAGATTTAATAAGAGCAAGTATATGTTTATTTAAATCCTGTTCTTTTAACCCACTCTCACTCCCTTGCATTATTTCGTTTTTGTAGTTTGATAAGAATTGAGTCTCGTTATTCTTTGATTGCTTTCCATATTTTACCATCTGCTCCGAATATATATTCGTCACTAAGTTCTCCATAAGTATATCTTCATGTATAGCTGATATACCAGAGCTAAACGTACCTGGGGATAGTACAAAAGATGGAGAGGCCAGTACTCCCTCGAAAGTAATTTCAGTAGAGCCGCCTCCTCCCACAATACTCTCTTCGCTAATTGTCACTGTAGCTCTTGACTCATCCCCACTAAACATTTGAGTTTGAAATTCACTATTCTTATCTAGTAATTTTTGTAACTGCTCTCCTTCCGAAGCCAGCGTTACCGGTGACTCAGGGTTAGGTGTGTTTATTGAGAAGTTAACTCTGGAAGGCTCTCCACATTGAATCACCATCTCAATCCTAGAAGGTTCTAAGTCTCCTAGAATATCAGATTCAACTGTTACTTTTTTGAGCTCGATGGGTTCCGTCATTTTAGCTTTATCTCACTGTCGTAATTTAATATTAAACTTGAGTATAGTATTGCTAACTTTTCTAACGGTTCCTTGGCAAGCGAATAATTTTCAAATAACCCGGTATTGTTAAGTATATTATCTATAGTAACGCCACCCTCAACTTCTGATATCCAATTTTTGTAATCTATACTAGGTGGGAAATAATCTAACTCTACTTGCATACCTATATTCCAAAGTCCTGCATACTTAAGCGCGCCTTTAAAAGGAAACCCTTCGCCCCAGTCCGCTCTTAAAATACTGTACCCAAGAAACTCTGGTGGGCTACCATAGTCTGAAGTTATTTTTAATGCTACGTTATAACTTAACCCTGTGTCTGTCATTATTTTAACCATGTTGACAGAAGCACCTTCTATTTTAAATTTAGTAGGTATAGGAAATTGACCTGCATAGGATTTGAAATAAGAATAGTGATTACCATCGTTTACTATACTTAATTCTTGAGGTTTAAAGTTAGGTTTATTTGGTAACTCATGTAAGTTTTTTGAGAAAACATTATTCTTCACCTTTCTTAATATTCCCGTAAAAGAGGTTAGTATATTTTGAGCTAAACAAACATACCACTCGTCACTATCTAACATTAAATAATTACGTAACTTTATAATGTCAGCATTCTCGCTTTTAAGAGAATTAAATTTATAGTTCTCTGAAAATAAATTGTCTCTAAAATTTACACCTCTGTCTAACCACACATGTATTGCTCTATCAACAGCACTGTTATCATAGTCATTTTCTTTAACTGGACATACCTCATTCATATCAATTTACTCTGCAAGAGTACCTGTTAATCTAAACCCTAAGATCTCGAGATTAACATTGTACTGTAATATAGAAAGACCGGTTAAGTAGAACTCATATGTAGCGTCTGATGCTGATAGTGTTACAGTATCTTCTAATACATGAACCCTATTGTCCTCATAGTAGTCCTGTATAATTTTCTGACCACCACCTTGGTCGGCAGGATTTCCGCAAAGGATTTCGCCTATGATTGCTATATCTCCAAATCCTTTACCAAAAGAATACATTACTCGCTGGTCATTTAGACAAGAAGCTTTTGCAGTTATCTCCTGTTCATTTAAAGTATAGCCTGTAAAAAGTATAGCATACTCTAAAGTATCTCCAGCGCCGCCTTTAGACTTAGGAGAAATTTCAGGATCTAATTTATACTTACCCTCACCTTTACCTTCTACAAGATAAATTGTACCCCGACCTGTTCTTGTGCTTATTTCTGCCATAACTTTATTCTGAATTCATTATGAGAGATTTCAAGTCATTAGTTAACGTAGCAGTAAATGTAGTACCCTCTGCTAACTTTACAGTCTTGGTAGCGTCGTCTTCAGCTTGACCATCTAGCATTTCGGTAAGGGCTGTCATTGCGTCGGTTAGCTTAATCATCTCATCTGCAGCTGCTCTAGCTTCGTCAGTACCCCCTGTAAGTGTTCCTAGTTCACTAGCGTTACCTTTATCCTTAGCATCCATTACAGCAGTGGAGCCTATAATGTTTGCAATTTTTTTATCATTCGTATCAGTAAGTTTAGTGCCCTCCTTAATCTTTTTCATGACGCTGTTTATCTTATCGTCTGCATCATCTAGTTGAGCTTCTTTATCGTCTCCACTGGCGATTTCCTCAGAAATTAAACCAGCTTTAACTATATCTCTAAAACTATTATCGTTTAACTTATTGTTCACGATATTGACAGCAGCTTTATCTCCACTAGCTAAGTTAGCTCCAGCTTGCTCATCCATTGTGGCGCGCGAATCAGCTATACGTTGCGCTACCATATCACTACCCTGCTCTAAGTCTCCTTCTTCAAAAGTACCTTTCTCTATCTCTGCTTTTATTAACGCATCAGCATCTTTACCCTTAGCCATACCTGCCAAGAAACTATTCTTTCCATCCCCAACGAAGAAATTATTTAAATCATCTTTTCTTTTAGCAGCTTCTTGTACTCTTTTTTCAGCTTCCTGTGCTTGTATAAGACCTCCTTCAGTGGAGGCTGCTCCGGTTTGCATTGAAAGGTTTGATTTGGCGGCATTCATAAGACCACGTTTTGTAGGATCTGCGGCTATTCCTGAGTCAACTATTTCAGCAGCCATCCCTACGCTGGCAATGTTTTCAAGCTTAGTCTTTCCCTGGCTTATTAAAGCTTGGCGTGCTTCTTTTTTCTCCTCATCAGACATGTCTGATTCGTCTACTTCTTTTAAATCTTCTTCTAGTTTAAGCTGTTGTGCTATAATTGCATCTTGGTCTTCTTTAGCTAAAACACCTTGAAGCTCTGCTTCGTCCCTAAGTTTATCCTCGTCAACTTTAATGCCTTTTCCTGCCATATCTAAGCCTTTAGTACGCTTTCTAAAATCAGCATCGTTTACTAACTCCGCAGTTGCTATTATACGGTCTTCTCTACTAGCAGATTGAGCTTCGTTACGTGCCTGCTCTTTCTCTTCTTCAGACATGTCTGACTCATCTATTTCTTTTAAAGTCCTATTTAACTCCTTAGTTATTGCATCGGGACCTTCTATAGTACGGCCTTCCGAATCTAGATCATTACCTCCTGCAACAGCCATTATTTTACGTAATTGATCCTCGTCTGAAAATTGTAACATCTTCTTAGCTATCTCTCTTTGTTCAGGATTAAATCCGGCAGAGTCTCTAGCTTGTACCCTTTCGCCGTTTTCATCTTTTACAAATTGATCTTCTTCAAACTTTTGCCTAGCTTGATTCCCAACTGCATTATCTCTAAAGTTACCATCCTCATCTAACCTAAGATTTTCAGATTTAAAATCCTCTATGGCTTCTTGATATGCTTTCTCTGTCTCGTCATCACTAAATACTAAGTTACCCTCTTCATCTACTCCTAACTTACCGTCGTCTGCTAACTTAGTTTGAAGACGCTCAACAGCAGCCTTCTCATCCTGCTCGTCAGCATCCTGAATTTGAGCACGCATTTTTTGCATTTGATCCTTACCAACTTCTTCATAAACCGGGTTACCCTCTTCATCAACTTTTAGCTCTCCTTCTCCACGAAGTCCACTAAAGTTATATTGATCCATCACACCTTCTATTAAAGTTTCGTTACGTCCCATCATTAGTTTATTTATAAACTCATTCGGATTGGTATTAGTTCTTTGCATTGAAGCTTTTGGATCTCTCCCTATCTCCTCCATATCTATACCCGTCACCTGTAAAATTTTATTGTTTAGTGCATTCATTGCCTCCGGGCTTGCTCCATTCTCTAACGCATCATCTAATTGCGCCTGAAGTTGTTTTCCCTCTTCATTATCTTCAAAAGGACTATTACCCTGACGCACTAACTGCCTAAGTTCAGCCGCCCCTGCAAATTGTTTCATAGCTTGAGAGTTATCATTAAGAACTCCTGTCCTCAGTGATGTTTGTCTTTTTGCTATTTCCTCAGGAGTCATCTGCGCATATCCTCCTGCCTCGACATTTGAAAATGCTTTTTGAGTTTCAGACTCAGCATACGAAGAAAGCATTATATCTTGTGCCATCTGACCTGACTGGAACTGAGAAAATCCACCCTTAGAAAGTTCCTGAGCTACTCCTACCACATTGCTCATATACTCAGCCGGCTTAGTATTAAACTGCTGTGCGACTTCAGACATATTAGCAACCTGAGAATTTACGAGATCAGCATTTCTAGGGTCATTTGGATTTAATCCTGTGACCTCAGCTGCAATTCGCATAAGTTTATCAGGATCGGCTTCCTGATATATTTCAGCAAGAGTACCTAAGGTATCAGTCATCGCCTTGACCTTAGGTAATATCATTTGCTTTAAAGCTTCAGGATCTATTGTAGTAGTAACTTGACCTGCAGCATTTTGCATCTCTTTCATTGAGTCAGAGAAATCTAATGCACCACCTCTAGCGAAAGCCTTTATTATACTAGAGGCACCTTCAGCACTACCAAAATTATTTGTATCAAAACGGCCTGTTGCTTTACCATCTTTGTCCTTATGCTGCATGCCCTCCATCAAAGCATTGGTCATGTCTCGAGTAAGAGCACCCCTACCTTTTGCCTCGTCATTAAGGTTTCCAAATGTAGGTCCGTTACCAGAAGACATTAGTTCGTCAGTTAGAGCACCAGCAGCGTCATGTAACGCTCCTGAGTCTCCAAAGTTCTGACCAAACATTTTCTGACCAACCTCAGTAGTGTTAACAAAATTACCTGCATTTATCCTACGACGTTGGTTCTTTCTCTGACGAGATCTAAAAATTTGCTCGTCCTCACTTTCGTCGTTTATAAATTCACCTGAGTCATCTGTCTCCCTGTACTGTCCTTTCTTCTGTTCAAAAAGAAAATTTTTACCTCCTGCAGAAAATGCAATGTCTCCTCTTTTACCTGCATCTTTATGGTTCTTTAACTTTTCAAACTCTTCTTCTATCTCCATGTCCTTGGAAGCACCTTCGTCGGTTAATCCCATATCTTCCATGTAACTAATAGCATTATTTATTCTAGGATCTGAGCCAACTCCGTACACAGATTCTCTTTTTGATGCATTCTCTATTCTCTTATCAAAATCACTTCTAATCCTACGATCTAAATTTCCCAGTCCACCTCTTTGTGCTGTTGACTGTTGAGCTTGGGTCATCCCATTTCCCATATAAAGATTAGAGAATTGCATTGCAGCCTGAGGAAACCCATAAGCACTAGAAGGATTTGCCTGATAAGGAGATCCGTAAGGATTAGCTGCGTAAGGATCTTGATTCATGCTTTAACACTACGTACGTAATCTTCAATCTTACCCCAAACTCCAGTGTCTTGAAGTAGCTTAAATTTATCTACAATATCTTTTTGATCTACAGTTAATGAAGAGCCATCCGACTTGTCTGATTTAATTTCAGCAACATTTTTCTTGGATTTATATATACTCATCTCATTCATCATTCTAGATTGATGCATCTTATCATACATTCTCTCATAAAGGCCAGATTGATTTTTATGTATAGGCATTATACTTGCATCTAGCATACTGGCATGCTTTATAGCATCACTAGCTAGTTCTTTATCAATCGCTTCTAGAACTAAATTTTCTTTTACAAGAGAAAGAAGTCCTTTGTTGTAGTAAGGTTCTAATAAACCCCGCAGGTACGCTACTACACTGAGTCTTAACCTACGGGTTCCCAAAAATTTGCATTATTACAAGCGGCTGTCATATCGGCTAGCTTGTATTCAAAAATTCTCAAGGCGTTTAGAAGCATTTGCATCCGGGCGTTATTCATATTCTCAAGCTCCTCGATCATACTGTTACGTAAATCTTCTCTTTGCTTTGTCCAATCCTTATTCTTAGGACGAATATATTCTTTGTTCTGAAACGGCTTTCCATTTATTTCTAGTACTTGAACCATCACACCGTACTTCTGCATCTGGATTAACGCTTGGTAGTAGTCACTTACTATCTTATCTGTCTGATCCGCAGAGGCTGCCTCATAAGTTAAAGTCTGCTCCCAGGAAGACTTGGACCTTATCTTTACACTAAACTCACCATTTGCTAGTGGTATAGTAAGTATTACAGGCTCATCATTTAGAACTGCCTTTAGATATCTTTGTTTATCATCAGGATCAGTAAGTATATCTCCCTCAATACCTGCAAGAGCTCCAGGGTTCATCATATCCCTACCCTGTAAAGGATCATATACCTTGTCTCTATAGTCGTCAGGCATAGCCTTTGGAGGATTTTTTTCCGCCTCTTCTTCCTCAGCAGCTATTTTATTTTTTGAAAGTGAACCATCGTCTTCAAGTATAGCTTTTAATTGAGCTACTTTGTCGGGATCTACATCAGCTTGTTCTGTTGAGGCTTTTTCTATTTTCTCTTCTTCTGTCATATGTGTTTATTCTATTGTTTTCATTTGATAACTGTCTCCTGTAAGAGCTGCTGCTTTGTTTTGAACACTCTTTGGATCACGAGAGTCAGGTGTATAAATTCTCTGACTAGTTTGAAATTTCATGTAAGTATCTCTAGCAGGCCAAGGCTTCCTACGCCCCGGTAGCTTACTTTCCTGCACTACGCTCCAAGCCTCGTATTCTTCTGTAACTAGTTCGTCATTAAATAAACTAGTCATTAAAGCTTGCTGAGTAATACTTTGGTAAGGTTTTCCTTCTTTACTATCTGTACCATACTCTTCTTCTTTCCTGTACATAAATTTAGCCGCAGTACTATGTGCCTTGTATTTAGCGGCATCAGTTTTTTCTATGGTAGTGTCAAATTCTTCCTCATCCGTAGTAAGTACATGGAATGGGTGGCAGAAGGGACCTCCTCCTGGGAATCCGTTTTCATCGCATAATTGAGGTCTCATATCTTCAGCGTACTGTAAAAGAAAATTAGTAAGAACTTTTTCTCCTACAAACATACCATCTACCCTCACGTAACCCATGCCATCAGTACTTCCTCCTCCTCCAGCAGCGCCATACATACTACTGTTTTGAGACTTACCAGTAGCACTTACACTTTTAGGATATACCTCTAAGGTACTGTTGACTTGATACCGTCCTGACTCAACCCCAATAGTACCATTAGCTACTTGGAATTGATTAACTACAGACTTTAACCCAAGATCACGACCTGACTCTACTCTTATGTGACTACCTGTAGTTTTTAATACTATACCTTTTATTCTATCTTTATCATCTTGCTCTACCTCAGGTTTATCTACTGTAGAGAATATCTCATCACTATCATAAGATTCTGATTCAAACAATATCCCACCTCTAGAATAATTTTGTATAAAACTTTCTCCCCGTACACTTACACCTCCTTTTACTGCAGACACATCAACGCTTTTCTTAGCCAGTAGATTAATATCCCTACCTGCCGTCATGTTTATAGACCCTGGAGCCTCTATGTGTACATTGTTATGTGATGCTAAAGTGAGACCTGTCTTCGACATCGTTACGGTGTTCTCATATGAATCTAAAAGAAGTATAGAGCCATCCTTAGCTATCTTTATCGTAGCATAAGTTTCTTTTATCTTATCCGGCGTATTAATGCCTGAGTTTGCGGTCTTCTTTTCTTTATCTTCCTGTCCTACATAGTCAGGCTCAGGCACCTCAGCCTCTGAAGGAACTTTCCAATCTTTATCCTGACGTATAAACTGTTGATTAGCTTTAGTGTTTGTAAGCCACTTACAGTACTCCCTGATCTGATAGATGACATAATGAACATTCTCTTCGCCTCCTGATGCCTGGAACGACCAGTTCTTTAAAGGATCTGTATTACTAAGAAACTCGTCAGCAGGTTTATTACCATCCTTATGATACTCAGGTTTCTGCTGTAGTGGTACTGAAAGTCTTGGTAGCTTCTCTAATGTAATCTCATTAATACTAGAGACGAGTATAGTACCATCATCATTTAAATGTAGTTTAGATTTACCACTACGTTCTTGTTGTATATAGTTAGCGCCTTCTTGCCACACTATGGGGTCTGTAATAAACGTTGTAACAAAGTCCCCTAGGAAACCTACAAACTGAGAAAATCTCCATTTTGAATCTTGCTCAAGTAACTTACTTACACCTGGGTCTACAAATTCATTGTCGGAACCTTCCTCAAGCTTTACTGCATTATGTTCATCTTCACCCCAAGCTTCCCAGTCGGCATTTGTACCTTCCCATTTTACATTAAGACGACCGCCATCATTATATATTTTATAGTCTCCAAAAGCGGAGTGGTGTTTAAAGTTACCGCTTATGATTCTTACCATGTCGTCAATAACGCTAGTCTCGACAACAGCAAGATCTCCTGCTTTAAGTTGAGCTAAATGCTGTAAGAAATTAGCACCTACCCCTAGCAAATTTGTTATCTCTAACTCACCATCTGTTTGATCCCAGTTACGCTCGCCTGAAAGTATTCCTTGCTTAGCTTCAGCATCTGAGCTGTCTTGAGGTCCCTTTCTGTACATAGCAACAGAATCCATCTCGTCCCAAGGTTTTATTGGATTCTGATCTGATTTATCGAATAACGCTTGAGACCTACCTAAACCAGTAGGGAAATCTAAGAAGTGACCAGTACATCCTATTATGTAATTAAACTGACCTCCTGTGTACAGAAGTAAAACAGACGTACCCCTAGCTGGTGTAAAGTTGGTTTTAAATCCAAACATAGATGAGAAAACTCCTGCTGTAAATATACAGTTATCCAATCGTACAGGATTGTTTTCTTCTATAACGCAGGAGCATGCATTTTCCGGATGAGCTACACCTAGTACTGACGCTTTATAAATTTTACCAAGTTCTAGGGTAGTGTATGCCGGAGGGACTGCGTAACCTTCTTTATCTGAGGCAGTGTCAGACTGCCAAATTTTGTTTTTGGTTTTTTGTATAAATTCCTGAAATGCTGCTAGTCCCATAGTAAATAGATATTATATGATATAGTTAGAATACAAAAAAAAGGATTGCAGTCAATAACAACTGCAATCCTTTTTGATTTAAAACTTTTAAAAAGTCCTATGCTGGAACGTTTTGTCCTGCGCCACCCATATCCATTTCAGCAAATGCGATTTCAACGCCTTCACTTACATCAAGATTTCCGGTTTGTACTGACGCTGTAATGTTAACAATAACACCACCTGCAAAGTTGATGTTAGTGTCTCCAGAAACGTTTGCAATGTTTCCACCACCTTGAAATCCTGCGTCTTCGATCTTCAATGAGAACTTAGCAAGAGTACCTTTAGCAGCTTGCCCAACTTCTATAGAACCAAAAAGTCCTTTAGAACTTACAGCACGTTGCACGGTAATCCTTCCTTGAGCTTGACCAGTGACCCAATAAAGATTCGAGGAACCAGCCTCAAAACGAGGAATCACCTGATGTCCATAGTTAAGTTGGGCACTTTGAACGAGACCAACTTCGGTACTTCCGAAACTTATTGCAGCGTAGTCAGAAGATATCAACCTAGCGGTAGTATCTGACCTATCATAACCTAATACATTTGTAGCCATTTTATTTTATAATTGAGTTGTTAATATTATCTTGGAGAAGGAGTACCATAGTTACTCACATCCAAAAGTCTTCCAGCATCATCAGAAGCTACAGCTTCAGATTGAGTAGCGGAAGCTTCATTAAAAGAAGCATACGCTCTAAGGTTCACTACAATAGAGTTCAAAGGAAGAGGTACGTCTAGATTAACATCAACGTTAATTCTGTCTTTATGAACTTTATCAATACCTACTGTGAGGCTATTAAATCCAAGAAGAGCAGGTCCGATCTCAATGTCTGGAGATACACGTGTTCTTTCGAATAGGATAGTGAAAACATCGTTGTAGATTTGCGTGACTGTTTTAGCATTAGCGTTACGCTTACCAATGTATTTAAATAAAACATTGTTAATAGCGTAAGAAATCTCGTCAATGTTAACGCCTACAGAATCTTCATAATACAAGGAACCGTTATCCGAATCCGTTGTTAGCTGATGCCTAATGTATATGTCACCCCCTTCGTAGTCTTGAGTTATAATCCAAGTGCCTTCTTCGGCTATGTCGTTTAAAGACTTCTCATTATATTTAGTATACATACTAGGTGCTGCAGATATTGACTCGACTTGTGTATTGGTAAGTCCTTGTTGGGGCTGTACCGCAGACCTAAGTCCAGCGAGTTCTGCTGCTATGTAAAAGTTTGGAAGTTTAATTGTACTCATATTTATTCAAGTTTAATAATTTATTACTTAAGCTAGTTCAGTATCAAGAAGAGGATTATCAACCCATACGTTAACTACACGACGAGATGAAAATCTTTTAGATCTGTCTGTAACATAGTCGACAACGTTTGCGGTTGTATCGGTCTTATGGATCTCATAATCTTTTGGTACTTCAAATCCAGTAGCTGGTCCTGTTTTAAGGATCAACTCACTATTATCTACTACAGCTGCTACTATATACTCATCATATATAGAGTCTCCGGTTGATGTAGTACTGAAGTTAGTTCGGAATAAATCACCTGCTCTTATTTCAAGATTCTTAAACTCACCTTCTGCATCAACTACTCTTGTATTAGCTCCAAGGTATTCAGATACTGAAGCTAGAGGACGAGTTTGATTAACTGCGTCAGCTCCAATTTTCATGTAAGTGCTGGGAGAATCAGTACCAACATAAGCTCTTCTCCAGCGTTTTACAGACTCATTTGACATGCGTTCTACATGAGCCATTACAGCTAGTTGAACATCAAAGTCATCAGTAAGAGGAACTAGTGCGTATAGATTAGCGTTTTTCTCAGCCTTTTCTAAAGCTTTTTCATAACCTTCAAGATCATCACTCTCCACACGAGATGCAAAAACTCCTCGTCCTTGTGCTCCGGATAGCGCTCTTGAAAGTCCTAAAGCAATTGGATTGTCTACATCAACTTTTCCAAACTTCTCAAAGGAACCTCCGTAAGCTACAGGCGACAAGTCTTCAGTAAAGTCAATGTTCTCGTTTTCAAAAGCAGGTACAAAAGCTTTGTACTCAGCGTAAAACTTTCCAATATCACTCTCGACGATCCTGCACCATTTGTAACCGTCTGTACGATCATCTTTTAGAATCCTGATATTACTATTTACCTTGATTCCAAAATCTTCACGAACTGACAAAGTATTGTCATCAATACGATCAGTTTGAGCAACCCATTGTTCATATTTGTTATCGCCTTCTGCTGGTACGAATCCATCATACTCGCAACGAAGTTCTACACAATCGATTTCAAGATCTTCAGCATTATCTGTACGTCCTGCAGTGTTTCCTGCGATACCATTTAAGCAGATAACACTTTTAGGTCCGTCTGCGGAACCAACATCTAAATCTAAAGAATATACATCTCCAGCCCTGAGTCCTTTTTGATAAGAACCTAAATCGCTAATCAAATTTTGGAATCTGAAGCTAAGACCGGTATTATCAAGTACAACGTACTCAGACTGATCGTTACTACCTTCTTGAGCTATAGTAGCATCAGTTGGTTTCATTCTTCCTGCAGTATCAGTAATACGAACTACAGCCCCATCGTAAGGATTAGAGACGCTAGTTCCGGTAGATACTACTTCAATGATCAAACTGTCGTTTTGATCATAAGCATATTGACCTGCGACTTTAAAGTTAGAGTTTTCGAGTCTGGCATAGCTTGCAAGAACGGTGGCACTAATAGTATCACCAAGAAACAATCCGTCGCCAGAGTTTGCATCATTACTGACTGTAATAACTAAACCAGGTATTGAAGCATCAGTTATAGTGAAATCAGTATTCCCAGCATGACCATTAACAACTACATCTTGAGCAAAAAATCTACCACTCGCAGAAGATACGGTAACTCTTCCTACTGCAGTACTTCCTTTTCCTGTTGGTGTGGTTACACGAACAGTAAACCTTTCGGAAAATTCTCCATTGTAAGTTACTGCATTTGCCAAATACTCTTTAAGATCTGCATCTGCTGGTGTAAAAGCACCAGTTACGGTTGCTCCAGTAAAACTTGAAGTAACAACAGCGCTAGAGCTTCCAAAAGTAAGATTTGGATTACTTTCACTGTTCACAACTTCGTTAGACTCAGGAGCTGTAATTGCTTGCTCTAAGCTATAAACGGTTCTACGAGTTTTAACTCCTTTATAAGTTACGTATACAATGTCTCCACTTTTTACTGAACGTCCTCTTAAACTTGAGTGAAGCGTTGGGTTACTACTATCAGTGTCTAATACTATAGGAGCTCCATTGGTGTCTGTGGCTGCAATTTTGTTTGGAGAAGATAAAGCAGTAAGAGAAAAACCTACTCCAGTACCATCAGCTGAGTCATCGGTAGTGTCTACATCATTACTCTCTGAGCAAAAACCATACTTAACTAAAACAGCTTCTACATCTCTAGCATAAAGCTTCACTGATGATGCTACTACTTGACTTAACGTGTTGTAACCATCGAAAGGCACTATCAAATTAGTCGAATCGTCTGCAGGTATTGCGGTGTTAGTACCACCCATTTGATCGAACTCATCTGCATTAGCAATTCTATGTAGTTCGTACTGAGGTCCTATTACCATGGCGTTTAGTCCAGGAGAGGCAGCTATAGTAATTCTCTCGAGTATCTGCCTGATCAAAATTTGTGGCTTAGAATAATTAGTAATCATTGTATATACGGTTTTATAAGTTAAGTTATGGAACAGATTAAATTATAGGAATTTGGAAGTCAAGATCAATTAAAGTCAGGCTACCACATCTGGAGTAAAAAGAATTTCTTTAATTCTTAGTCCTTCAATACGAGTAATCCAAGTCATATTAAAACCCAAAGAAATGTTTACATTAGACTGGAAAATTTTTATTTTTTCAGGGTCGATTAATGTTGGCGGTGTCAATTCAGACACTTCATATACAAGTATTCCAGGTATACTTTCCCAGAGTAATTGCCTTATTGAGCCAAGAAACTGTGTTGTTTGAGAGGCTAAGCTTAAACATAGGTCTGAAGATGTAGTTATATGCCTTATAGCTATATTAGTAACACACTCTGTAGTACTCTGTATAATTGAGTTATCATCACTTGAGTTTTCGTAATTATCTATAACTTGTTTTTTAAATTTATAAGGACCGGTACCTACATATATTACAGGTTTCTTACCTATGTCCTCAGAGTCATACGTAAAGTCTAGTTCAATATCCAAAGACCTATTATCTTCTTTAGAATAATACAAAGACGATATAGAAGGATCTAAATAATTACTAGGATCGGAAAAATGCTCTCTAACAAGCATAAGAAAAATACGTCTAGCGCGAACAGGATCTAAGTATCCTGCCTCATTAAGAAGCTCATACAAAGGTACGTTTTCTACAGTACTAGATGTCATTAGATGTTATTTGTAAATTAGTAATATCTTTCTTGAGATCGAAATTAACGTTATTGAACGTAGTTAGTTTTAAACTGTCCTCAGAAATATTGTTATAACCTATCTCAATAGGATCCATATTACAATCAGCAGGCAGCTTATATAAAATATTATCTCTATGTATCATTGATGCGGTTATGTGCGATACTAAAGGTTGTTTTCCTTTAAATAAAAATTTCTCTACCTTCTCAACTACAAATCTTATATCATCATGAGCTTGTATTAACACGTCGAACTGACTTATCTCAGGAGCTGATACATATCTAAATGTGGTCATGATTTTATCATCCTCGCCTTCACCAGTCTGCCTTGGTACTAGTTGTTCTGTCTTTGATGTTATATTCTGAGCGTATACACATATAGGAGAGTCGTATCCACCTACAATACCGGTGTCATAACATGTTACGCACATAGTATTTTTTACTTGGTTTGTCTCTACGTCTCTACATTCTCTACAAGGATTACCTTCTATAAGTCTTTTGTATACTAAAAATTTAGTGCCTATAATTGACATCCTTTTTCTCTCTAGTTTCATTATAGCTCTTGCAGCGCCAAGCTCTTGTCTTTTTAGAAAACCGTCTTGTTGGTTTCTAGTTCTTACATCTTCGGAATAAGCAGTTGGATCTAAATCTGGTAGTACACAGCTCTCATCCTTATCATCTAAATCGTTAGATATAATAATCTCTTGTACAATTGGATCTTTAGCACTCTCTTCTTTTGCTAGGAGTAAAGGATCTCTTCCTCTTGCCGCAACCCAACCAGAATAAAATGCAACTCCAGCTTCTCTAAGAATTACCTGATAATGCCAAGTTCTACCTCTAGTACCTTTATACGCATCCTCATCTATAAAATTATAACTATCAGATAAGTTAGACGTGCTTATTGGTTTGTCTAAAATTTTAATATTTGAGTAGCCATCTGGGGATCTTCTTACTAGAAAATCAGAACATGACTCATCAATTTTAGAAGCATCAATAGTCCAGGATATAGTAACGCTAGATGAACTATGTTCCGGTTCAACTAATACCTCATTAAAAGGATTGTTGTCTTTTAGATGGCTCATCCTACTCGCCCAAACGCCGACGAATAGTTTATGTGTGTCTTCCTAGCGGTCGCAAGATTTATAAACTCATCTTTAAAAATCTTAATGGTACCGGTAATATAAGCTATTCTTTTCTTTATAATATTAACAGTCATACCACCAGCTTGATATTCGACGTCTTCTTTATGTAGTTTTTGAAGTTTCGAAAGATATAACTGATATGCTATGGCGTTTAAAAACATTATAGGAGCAGGAAGACAATCTTGATTACAGCTATTTAATTGTATCTTATCTACGTATGGTGGTAACTCATTGTAAGTAGCTACAGCTAATCTACGTGCTGTTATAATTTCCGCGTCACTAAAAAATAACTCTAAATCAATTTCGTTATCATCAATCATACGATCCAATACAAATCTACGAACATCTTCAATTGATGTAAGACAATTATCATCCGCAACACAATGATCTAACTTTGGCTTTGTAGGTTCTTCTTTTTTAGGTAGTGCAACTACGTCAAATATAATAAAAGCTCTGTCACCATGAGTCTCAGAATTAAATCTGATATTCCTTCTGCTTTCTGTTAAAGTTATAGACTTACCAGGATCTAAATCTGTAAAAACAGTATCGCAGCTATCAGGAATAGATCTATTTTTATGATCTATGGCTACGTCTAATATGAAACTACCTCTACCAGTCCATGTAATTAAATGCGTAAACGAACAAACGTCTACTATGTGTGACTCAGATACATTACTGAGTACTTGAGTACCTACTTTTAAATTCCCATTTACGTTTTCTAATACTATGTGACATGGGTCTGTAATTGAAATTGGAGCTACAAAATCTACATCATTAGTAGTGGTATCAAAGTCGTTAGTAGTGATATCAAAGTCGTTAGTAGTGATATCAAAGTCGTTAGTAAGTACTTCAGGGATCAGATCTATATCGTTAGACCCAACATTATTAAGAAGCTCTTCGAAGAAAGCGTCTAATTCTAGTTCTTTAGAATCTATACCAAGGTCAGAATCATTCATAACCATGGAGTAACTTACTTCTCAGCCTGCAAGTCAGTTTTTAATTTTTCTATACAAGCTGCCTTTTCCAGGATGCTCATATTAGTATACCTTAAATCTCCGACAATAGATTTAAATCCTTGAGCAAAAGCTTCATTGTTAAATAGATCTACGCATGCTTGTTTCTTTAATAAACTTCTGACCTGGTCTATGTTCATACCATTATCAATACATGTCTCTACGAAACCTTCTGTAAAATTCTTGTTTTTCATATGCTTACTTTTAAAAATAATTTTTTATCTTAACATTTGCAATGTTAATTTTTGTTTTGAGTGAGAATAAGATACTTTCCCATATTCTTTTCAAATACTTTAATAGTTTCTTTAAATGTATCTTTTATCTCGCCTTCCTCCATCTCACGATACTTATCATATAAATCCAGTATAAAATCAACTGTAATTTCTCTCTGTAGGACGCCAATTGTAGTTCCACCTTCTGGTCTTGGTGTTATTAAAAAATCATCATACTGATCTTCGTTTTCCATATAAGCAGTATACTTCAGGTAGTTAATTCAGTAAACAAAAAAGGGGCTCCGTAATTGGAGCCCCTTTAAAGGTTTGTACCGTGTCTAAATAATCCTAGACCATGTCAATACGACCGCAACCTACCAAATTGGCGAAGGTTACACTAAGAGTCTCACGAGCACTGAAGCGAAGGATATCCTTCTTCTTCTCAACGTACATCGTAGGATCTTGTAGCGTATAGAAACGTCCAAGGTATTCTGGCTCAGCGAACAAGTAGATCACTCCGTCAGGCACGATATCACGTTTAATAGTGAACAAGTGCTTAACTCCGAAGATCTTTGCTTCTTGGAGACCAGACAGACCATCAGTGAACAGAGTCTGCGAGAGATCTCCACCAATTTCGGAACGATTGAACGTAAGGAAAGACTTAGCAGTCTTACGATTCATAAGGATCACTCCGTTATTAAGGCTTTGATTTTCAAGCATATTCAACACGTGAACATAATTTTCACGGCTGAAATGTCCACCAGTAGCAAGACCGGCGTTGATTTTAGCATACTGTGGAGCGCTAGTAACTGCACTGTTACCGGATACATATGATCCAGCAGCACCAGCAGCTACGCCAGCAAATCCGCCAGTAGGCTTTACGATTTCGTCAACAGTGTTGATGAACTGATAATCCTCTTCAGTCTGCATGTCACGAAGCGCATTGTCAGTAATGACTTTGCGAAGATCCATGCGGTAGGTACGAAGTTCGTTAATGTCCTTGGTAAACTCCGGTGTGGTGATTACGTTGAACGAACAAACGAATTTGTTACCATAGTAGAACGAGGTATCGGCGCTGTCACCAAAGGGGATGCTCTTTGCACCCTTGGAGCCAGGCTCCATGTCTTCGATGATTACAGGACGATCATGATCAGGAACGCGGTCAAGCTGCTCATTAGTAACGGTCTTAGCAGGCATGATGTTTCTTGCGAATCCATCTTCCCTGATTCGACGACGAATCATGTTACTAGCGGCAGACGATGCTTCCTTGTTGTGACCGTCTTCGGAGTCAGTAATGTGATCAAGAATTTCTTGATTCAAAACTTCTATATTTAAGTTTTCTTCCATTTCTTATTTCCTCCTTATGCGCTGGTTGCAAGACGCAAAACTTTGCTTCCGGTTGCACCGGCTTCAGTGTTTTGTGCCATATTAGCTACAGAATTACTGTACTGACCGTTTGACCAGTCAATAATGTCAGAAGTAGCGTAACCAATTGGAGCTTCGCCAGCAGATACTGTAGTCAACCCACCTGCTGTGGTTGTGTCTACACAGATAGCGTCTCCATCGACTGGATCAGCTCCTCCTGGACCTTGGCCCCAATAGCCTGTTTCAAGTTCAAATCCGCCAAGAGCTGAGAAACCAAGAAGTTTACCACTTGAGATTACATCAGTATCACCTTGATCGTGATATGCGATGAATACCAAGTTGGCGGCTTCTGAGCCGTCAGCTTTAACGAATAATCCAGCATCTGCACCAGTGCCTACGGCAATAGCCATACCAGATTTTATCCCCTCAGACGCCTTAGGCGGGAGAGATCGAGTGAGCGCAGTCGTTTCATTGCCAGGGTAGCCACGGAGAACATTAACGCGTGGTTTAGTACGCTTCTCCGGATTAGCACCGCCGACAGTATTTTTATATGTTGGCATATTTTTTTACTCCTACGTGGTTATTATTTATCGATTACCTCTTTTGAGAGATGTCCAACCATCGAGGTCAGGATCTTCAGAAGAGGCTTCTTTAGCGATACCGCGCCCACTACTTGGCAGAGCCACGGATGCTTCAGAAACTTTTTCAAGCAGTTCAAGAACTGTATTAGGATCAGATGCGATCTTCTCAGTTACTTGGTCTGCGTATAAAGGATTTATATATGAGAACTTCACTAAACTTGAAACTACAGACTCAATCTTCTCTTTAGAAAATTCAATCCCGTCAGGTTTAGTTTTAAGATCAGAAGCTACCTTTTCGAGTTCAACATTAGCTTCCTTCATTTCAGCAAGCTTGGCAGTTAACTCTTTATTCTTACTCTCGAGCCCTTGGATAGTTCCAAGTGACTCTTCGATAAAGTCTAAGGTATCTTCTTCTGTGTTCATAATATATAAAATTTAATATTATTTAATATCTGCAAGAACAGCAGCTGTCTTTTGAAGTTCGGAAACTGTATCTTTGCCAAACATATCAGAAGCCATCTTTGCTTCTTCAGCCATAGCTGGATCCATCATTGCTTCTTCTCCGCCCATCATTGCTTCTTCTCCACCTTCCATTCCAGCACCTCCGTCGGCACCAGCAAGTTCAGTAAGAATAGCTTCAGCGAGCTGAGGATCAATTTCTCCAGACTCTACCATTTGCATGATAACTGCAGCAACTTCGTCAAGATTTACATCTTCACCTTCCATTGGAAGTTCTCCGCCTTCTTCATCCATAGCGGCAGCAGCTTGCTTTACTCCAAGATCATAAGCTTGTTTTTCTTCATCACTTTCAAAACTTTCAACAGCACCACCGTGCAATACCATAAGTTTTTCAATGTCTTTAACTTCTTCTTCAGAAGCTCCTTTAAGCATTTCTTCAACTTCAGCAGCAGCTTTAGCTTGTTCTTCTTCAAAAGCTTGTTGCATATGTTCAATTTCTGCAGCTTCCTTAATAAGATTTTCAGCAGCTTGCTTTCCAAGCTCACGGTCAGCCAAGTCTGTTACCAACTGACGACCTTCCTCATAACTCATTACAAGACTGGCAATCTTTTGATAAGCATTCTTATCTTCTTCAAAATCAGAAGCAGTTGCTTCAACGTCAGCAGCTTCTTTTTCTTCTTCGTCAGCAGCTTTGATTTCTTTTTTAAGAGCTTCCGGAAGTTTCTCTTCTTGTTTACCAATAAAAGGTTTAGCTTCTTTATCTTCGTCAGCTTCCTTTTCTTCCTTCTTGTCGTCTTTTTTCTTAGCTTCTTTGTTCAAAAGTTTTTCACGAATAGAGTCGGCAAGAGACTTAGCTTTGGACGCTGTCTTTGCAACATTAGGATCAGTAGGCGTTTTAACAGCTTCATCTTTAGAGTCTCCGTCAGCTGCGTTGTGTCCTCCTTCACCAGCTCCGTTAGGCTCTTTACCAGATGCCTCACCACTAGTTCCACCAGGGATATTGTTCTCAGCATTACCGTCTCTATTTTCGGTAGCGAGACCAGCAGCAGGAAGAACAGTCTTCTCTGCAGAATCTCCGTCATGCTTTTCAGCTCCTGGAGCACTCTTTTCCTGAGGATCCGTTTCTGAAGGCATGTTGCCTTGTGCAGACTTTTCAGCTGCTTGTTTTTCGTTATAAAAGGAAGATATACGTCCTTTTAAGCTCTCAAGTGACCAGACTTCGCTCATAATATTTGTCTATAGTTGTATTGTTAGGATTTAAAGTAAAACCCAAATTTAATAGGTATACTCTTTGAAAGTCAAGCCTATTAAATACACCTAAGCTATACTTTGATATGCTAATCTGAGTGCTGCTGAGTCATCAAATACGAAATTAGGATCAGCTTTTAATCTACTTTTTATAGCCGCCACTTTATACATCCCATATAAAGCAACAGATTTCTCAGCCTCATCCAATGTAGAAGCTTCATAATCTGAAGTTTGAGTAGAAGCCATTTTAATTGAACCCATAGGTTGTGAAATAGTAATACGTACAATTCTAGTGACGTCGGGTTTCTTTAAATGATCATGACGATTAGATACAGAGTCCATGAGACTTTGAACTTCATCCCCACCCTCATCAGACATTGCAATTGACTTTGGAGATGCTCCAAACATTGAATCAGCATCACCCATGGATACGCCCCCACAAGAACCGCCCATATTAAGTAACTTCCCAAACATACCTCCAAGCATTCCTTTATCGTCGCCAGAGCAACAGGAACATGCAGCTTTGTAAAAATCAGATGCTAGTGTATCAGAAATACTTTTGTCTCTAACATAAGACATAAAAGCACCAAATGGAAGTATAGTACCTGCTTTAGCAAACTTGTAAAACAATGTACCAGGTTGAATGGAACGTATAGCGTTCATCTCTTCCTGACTAACATCCTCTCCGGTATTCAGTGACTCTAGGGCATACTTTACAAAATTGTATCTTTCGTCCTTAGGTATGTCTGCACCATTAAGATAGTCTTTAAGGTAAGCCTCAGCACTGGCAAGTTTCTCAAGTATCTTAATATCTTCAGAAGGTAGAGATGCTACGTCAGGTATTACTACACCCTCAGCTTTTGCAAGCTCGTCACTAAATATAACACCGCCGACAGATGCTGCTTTTTTAAGATCATTATCAAATCCATAGTCAAGATAATGAGCTATCCTGTCTGCTGGATTTTTAACTCTAGAAATATCGAAGAACGTAGGCTTATCGTTAATAGCGTATGCATACTTTTGAAACTCAGGTAAGTATTGATTCATCTTATGTTTAAGATGAGTGCAATAATTAGCTGACTTAGTAGCTACATTACTACATATATTACATCTATCGTTAGGAACTCTAGCTGACATACTAAAGCTAAGAGCTTTACCTTCTTTAGCTAAAGAATACTCTTCTTCAGCTTTAGTCTTATCTCCATGTATAATGAGTTCAATACGATTCATGTCCTCATTATAAGCTGAAGCTTTTACAATACCTATAGCTTCTTTTGGATCACGATTGTTATGCTCTCTAAAAAAATGTCCGTTGGATACAAAAGTATCATGGTAAGTTTGATTAGCTTTCTTAGGCCAGTAGTCACCATTTCTATTTGGTCCGTAAGCCTCTCCATCACCCATCGCAACTAAGTGTACCATAAAGTGATCTTTGTCAGGCATATTGTTCGCAATCAAATCTCTTGATATAGCAGAAGACGAAGCTTCTTTAATATGAGAGTTACCTTCTATAAGTGTTGCAACACGACCAGCGGCTTTTATTAACTCCTCCTGATCAAATTCTGGATGGTGTACTTTTATCATAACTAAACTAACGTGTTGTACGCTCCGTAACCTGCCAGACCACCTAGTCCTGCAAGTCCAGCACCTGCTGTTCCTTTCAAAAGTCTATTAATAGAGTTAAGGTTTGAAATTCCTTCTTTAAATCCTTTTTCAGACATACGCGTTTTAACAGCCTTGCTTCTCAAAAGCCCTGCAAAACCTGGTAACATTCCAGCACGAGAGGCTACGTCTCTTGACCCTGTTCTTGGGTTAGATCGCATCATTCTAAAAGCCTCATCCATCCCGCCCTTGCCAGGTGTGCGTAAATCGATTGGATTGTCTCCCCCGCCAAATAATAAGTTATTCAAACCTTTACTCAAGTAAGCACCTCCAACAGCGCCACCACCAGTTGCAAGTGCTGGAGGTAGGTTATCTACAAAAGCATCTTGTAGCTTATCCATATCATCTTTTTTAGATGCTGCTTGAAGTTGTTTTAAACCAAAGGGTATGCCAGCTCCTGCTACACCACCAAGGCCTGCGCCTAGTAATGAATTCATTAAAATACGTTTTCTACGTGCTGAATCTGATTCACCTCTCCTGTCTCCAGTAAGAAGAAAACCAAGTCCACCCCCTAAAGCAGCGCCACCTAAACCAGTACCTAAGAGTTTTCTAACTTCCGGATCAAGTTCTTCGTACTTGCCTTTTAGTCTATTGAAACTACGGGTAGCTATATTACCTTTTGGTTCTTCCTCAGTACTCATGATAGTTGTACTTTAGTTCGGGATTTATCATCTTTAGTACCGTAGTCTAGACGTTCACGGGCCCTGATATTATTATCCACTTTTTGTTTATCATTTTCGGCTCTAGAGAACTGATTTGCATCGAATACACTAACGCCATCATGTTGTATCATGCTTCGCAGTGTAACTCTAGCAACGTTCATATCAGAAGCCAGTTCTGGGGCAAGCTTTCTAAAAGTGTTATAAGCAGCAATTACTTTCTCAGGATCTTCTTCTGAAAGTATCTCATCAGTAGTAAGTAAGTCTTGAAGTATAGCAGCATGCTCTACTTCCTGTTGACCTATATCTACAGCTTTCTGTCCTTCGTTTTTACCTTCCATCATTCCAAGCAAACTATCCATACCAGAGCCTGCTGCTTGAGTCGCTGGTAAAAAAGCATCATTAATACTTTTCATCATACCAGGACCCGGTTTTGAATCAGGAGACTTTTTAGTAACAGCATCGCCTGCAGCATCTATTACATCACTTGTTGTGTCTGCTGCCGATAGACCTACTTCTTGTAAGGTATCTAAAACACTTGCATCTTTATTCAAAAAAAATTTGTCAATCTGAGATTCTTTTTTTTCTTCAGACCCAAGCTCTTCAACATGAGCAGACTTAAATTGTTCTCCATCAACAACACTTATGTCACAAAGAAGTTTTTGCGCCTGTCCCACCATGTTCAAAGTTTTATAATCTTCAATAACTCGTTCAGAACCGTTATCAGAAGCACGTTTCACTGGAACATGAAGACTTTCCATGTTCTTAGCTAGGAACTCACAAGCTTCTTTTGCAGCTCCTTCAAAAAAGTAATTAGCATCTCTTTCTATATCCTCAAACTCAACGCTTGTAGACCTAAGTTCACTAGCAAATTTTTCAGTAAGGTCTCTTAGATCTTCTTTAAGTTCGAATGTAAGTTGATCGTAATGTCTGTTATTTACCTCATTAGCTGCAACTTTTTTAAAATTATTAGACCTCTCAGAAGCTGCTTTTATTTCTTGGTAATCATCAGCCGGTACTTGCTCCACATGAAAAGGAGTATCTAGTTTAAACAAATCTGAAGAAACTCTCTTATCATCAAATCCATAGTTACTATAGTTATGATTTGATGAAGCTTTCTTTGTATAGTCTTCAATTAAATTTGGTACATCTAGTATTTTAAAACTAGCTCCTCTTTTAGAAGACGCACTTTTATCTAAATAGTTAACTGTCTTAGCGGTATTATATACGTGTCCTAGTTTTTCTAAAAGAGCTGGAGAAAGATTTTTCTCAGACGCAAATTTCATAAATACGTCATGCGGATTGCCCGACTTCTTTATTTCAGGTATTAGATCTTCAAACCAATTAACAATTTGCTCGTTTCTCATAACTAAAGATTAAAATATTAAATAGATATAATGGCAAGGTCAAACTATCTTCAACCCTCAGCTTCTTTAGATTTAATTACTTCAGCTTCTTGTAAGTTTTTAGTTCTTTCAAGTCTTTGGCTAATTTCAATCTTTTGAGAGTCCATTAATTCATTAATTATAATGGTACCCATAGGTGCGGCACCTACTCCTGTTTCTTGGAATGTATTCTCATCTCCACCACCATGTTTTGCTGCTGCCATAATATTCTTAGCGTTTACTATACCAGTAGAATCTCGTGAGTTTAAGAAACCACATACAGCCATAAAGTAAGCATTACTCATAATAGCACTCTCTAGCTTGTTAGTGTTATTAGCGGCATCGCTATAATTAAGGAAATTATCTTTAAATCCAGCTAGGGCTAATACACTTTCAGTTCCTGAATTGTATGCTACTCTTTTTAGTAGAGTACCATTGTCTACATTGTGTATGTAGTTACTGCTAAATTCTTCTGCCCTAGTCTCCGGATATACGAGTCCAGCTACAAACATAGCATCTTCTTTTCTATCTAGTACGTTAAAAAATAATTCCTCGTAAATTTTTATAACCTCAGGTGTAAATCCAACTATACTAGATATACGATCTATATCTGTGTCATCAGCAAAGAATAAACTTACTATAGTATTTTTTATATTCTTAGGTAGAGAAGTTTCAATTGCTATAGCTTGTGCGATTTCAATATCTCTATTAGAGTATCTTTCAAAATTATAAGCTCTTATAAGAGTTTCTTCATTAATTACACATACTGGAAGATCTAATTCGGAGTCAGCAAAACTTTTTATAAAGTGCCATCCAAAAGATAAGTCTTTATAGCACAACGCGAATCTATGCACTTCTTCGCTATTTGAACTATCATTAATTTCACCCTCTTCGAATATATCAAAATACCTAGATTGACTAGGTATTGATTCAGATAAGTTATATATAGTTTGAAAATCCACAGACTTAGTATCCAGGTTTTATTATACTACCCTGAGGTCTGGTTGCGGAAAGGTAAGGATTAGGAGGACTAAAAGTACCATATTGATTATTCCTATCTATTCCTTTTGTATCATAAAATTCTTTTCTGTCTAAAATCTTTTGAATAAATTTATCTTCAGAAGCTCTTTGTTTTGCAGTGTCCGCTCTATTCCAATTATCAAACTGATAACCACCATAACCCAAACCGCCAGATGCTATTAAGTTTGGTATAGGATTGCGAGTTGGTAAGTTACTACCGCCTTTATTACCTAATAGCTTTGCAGACCTATCTGCAATTCCAGACATGTTTTGTGGTCTAATCCTACCACGAGATAAAAGTGCAAGTAAAGGAACAGAAGCTCCGGCTAGCATTCCTTTGTTGTCTGAGATAGAATCTCCAACTGCGCCTAAAGGTTTGAGTGCATTAGATACAGACTCTCCTACATCCCCAAATTTATTTTTTATACCTTCAGACCCTCCAGCCATTTGGTAACCACCGTAGCCTAAACCACCTAGAGCACCAAGCTCCATAAGTTTGTATCCTATAGCTGGATTTTGAGCTCTATAAGAACTCCACTGGGAACGTGGAATTTTAGCAGCGCTAGGTCTTGTGGCGTTTAAAAAAGGCCTGTAGATGTTCTTATCATAAAAATCTCTAGTACCACGAGCTCCTCTCATGAGGCCCTGCCCTATGCCTCTTAAGCCCGCGCCAATTGCTTGTTTTTCCATAGAAGATATTTTTATTAGGCTACTCATAACTACTGGCTTCTCCTCTGTCTGTAAGCATTCATTAATTCCATTTGCCTGTCATTTCCTAAATCTCCAAAATCTACATTTTCGTATTTACTAGGATTAGCTTGAACAGCTTGCCTATATAATCCTTGCATAGTAGTAAATTGGTGTGGGCTCATGTTAGGAGGTAACTTACCCTGATAAGGTGCTGCGTGAGTTACTGGAGACCTATCTTTCATAATACCGTAACCTGTACCTGGTCTCACTCTATTTGTAGTCTGATCTTTAGAACGTAGTGGAGTGTCGCAACCTCCTGGTCCACATGAGGCGCTACCTAAACCACGGAGTCCACTAGAGTTTGGACTGCTTAAAGTAGATGACGGAGTAGATGTAGATGTCGAAGTTGATCCTGTCATACGAGCCGGAGCTTGAGGAGCCGGTTTATTAACAGCTGGCTGGGATGCGGGACCTGGTAGTGGTAGTGAAGACGTTGGATTACCAGGAAGTACTGACGGTCTCGCTGGTTGCGCCTGAGGAGCCGGAGTTTGTGGTTGTAATTGACCGTTTATAAAATGACCTGAACGCCTCGTAGTTGTAGTGTCTCCTACTGTTTTTGTAGAATCAGCTGGTCGGGTATCTAATTGTTGTTTCCTATCATACAACTGATTGTATCGTGTTGCATTGTTATAATCTTGTCCTTTTAAACCATCAAGTGATTTGCGCTGCATGCCTCCTGAAGGCGCAACTGAAGGCGCAACTGGTTGCTTCGGAGCTGCAGCTTGTGGAGCTGGTTTATTAGCAGCTAACTGAGATCTATCACTTACAACTGGTAGATTTACACCAGCTGCTGCTCTCATATTTGCAGCAAGTTTTATTAAAAAATTATACTTTTCTAAATGGTTCATTAGTTATTGGCAGACAATGCAACACCTGCGGCATTAAACTTTGTCTTTTTAGTAAGCTCAAGAACTAAATCTCCAAAAGATTTAAAGTTAGATATAAGTTTATTCTCTATACCTGACTGATCGTCTGAACCGTATAACCTAGAAAAATCATTTGGTTTCCAATAAAAAAGAAACAATATACGTCCAATCTTATCAAGTCCATCCTCCATTACTGGAATGTATTTGTCGATAAGCATGGTAGAATCATAAGTGTCTACTAGGTTTCCTACAACGCCATGCTCGAACAATGAAGATTGACCGGTGTCCATAGATAGCTGTGCTAAAGAATCCGCATTCATATCGCCAACTTGATCACCATCATCAAACTTCATACCATCTCCAATACGCTGGGCTGGATCTTGAGGCTCATCAGAGTCACTTACCACAGTCACCTTTTGATTTTCTTCCATTGGCATGTTAAAGTCCGGATCAAAGCCTGTGTAGAACTCCGGAGGCTGATCAAAAGAAAGATTGGTAGCTGTCTTTTCTATAGGCTCATAGTAGAAAGTAAACCTACCACTAGCAGACTTCTCCATGATGTTGCTAGCAGTATCTTCATCCATTCTAAATTTAGCCATAACGTACATCTGACTGGCCAACTTGGACATTTCTCCAGTCGTACCTTCTTCTGACTGTACAACATAATAAAGACCTCTTGGAGCTACAGTTACCTTAGATAGGTTTGCACCTTTGGCAAGTTGATCAAAGTTACTATTATCCATTAATTTAAATTCAGCATCACCCTGTGGTAATTGCAGGAAATATTTTTCTTCGTCAGCTCTGAAAGTAAGCCAATCTGCTTTGCCTGATGCACCTTTGATCTTATAGCGCTCTACTCCATCAGAAAGTGTGTCCATCTCCTTTACAACTTGGAAAGGCTCTGTAACCTTAAGGTTTTCATCAGTAGAGAGGACTTGGGTATACCAAGAACCTTCTTTTATACTGGAATCTTCTTCTTTTTTACCAGCGGACTTTTCCTCAATGTTATGTCCTACAACAGAAATACTACTAGCAGGCACTTGATGCCAGCCATCATCAGACAGTACAATTACATCATCAGAGTCTTCGATAGTGGCAATCTTATAACTTCCGGAAGTCCCGTCTTTGTGTAGAAGATCATAACATCCGTGTTCCCAACGAGGACGCTCTCCTCCATAACACTTACCTTCTTCTTCCCCACCTTCGTTGGTTACTATCTTAGTTACCAAATTCTTTCTAGTGTCGGTAAGCATACCACCTTGACTGGCGTACTTCTCACCAAAGAAACCATGCTGATAAGTAAGCTCTTGCTTAACAAGTCCTGGTTTATTCTTAGTAGCTTCATTCAACTCAACAGGCATTACATTCTCAATACCTACGTGTCGAGCCAAGTGAGTAGCATACTTAGGATCAGATGAAGCTTTTTTGGTTAACATATCAACAGAGGAGTAACCTCCATCTTCAATAATAAAATTCTTAACAATACTTCCTTTTTCACCATCCTCAGCAGCAACTTTCTGCATGTCTTCCCATGCTTCTTTTACACTTGCTGACTTATAAGCTGGAGGAGTTACGAGCTCTTGTACATTCATGCCTTTGTTATTAGCACGAACATCTTTTGGAGACCTAGTTCCTTCCGAATAGTTGCTTAAAGATATAAGGTACTGACACCAATCATTATTTAAAGGAACAAATTTTTTATTGTTATGTCTGTAAAGTAAATCAGTGCCGTTAATTTGACCATTAGAGAAAAAAACAGGAGCATAAAGAAGATCACTGTCTACTCTGAATACAAATATTCCTACCATCCTAGAGTTGTCATCGTTCTTAAATACAATCTCAAACCCCAAACGATAGGGATCACGCATTAAAGGTGTAGCCTTGTTTTGAATAAAAACATAAGCCTGATCGAGGAACGCTTTTTCTACATCCTGATCAGGGTATGTACTAGCTGCATATTTTCTCCAATCGTTATCACTCATAAATTATCTCATACCTAAAGCAGCTCTTTCGAGCTCCTTCATTTTATTATTCTCGCCCATTTTAAAACCACCATAACCAAGTAAACCAGCTAGTGCTAGTGCAGTTAAAACCTTAGGAGTATGCTCACTACTAATAGCCTTACCAGCCATATCTTTTGTCTTCTCCAACATACTTTTTTCAGGAGGAGGCGGTGGTGTAAAAAAGTCTCCAATCGATTGACCCATCTCAGGATTTGAGCTACTTAAATAAGTAGCTCCGCCTCCCAAAGCACCAGCTCCTAAAAGTCCTGACAGTAAATGACCTTTCATATTATACGCCTGTTGGGGCTTTGTTCTCTAGTCCTAAATTATTCATAACTGCGCCAGAATTACCCATAAGGTATTGAAATATAGTTTTAAGTCTATCCATAAGACCCTGATTATCCATATTGGTTTTAATAGTATCTATGGTTTTATTCTTACCATACTGAGCTCCGCCATATGCGCCAGCACCACCAGCACCCAAAAGACCTCCACCTAGGAGAGCTGCCTTACCTCCTTTAGATTTTAAAGCACCAGAAAAAGCATTTGCCATACCTCCTCCTTTAGCAGCGGCACCAAGAACAGAAGCACTTTTTTCGTTTGGAGCCTTGCCCATAATTTTATCCACGGCTTTATAACCTCCGTAACCACCTGCACCCGCACCTGCTAAGAGCGATGCAAGAACTTTTAACATGTAAGTGCCCTTCATTGGGTTTCCAGCCATAGCACCTAAACCCGCACCACCGGCTCCTCCTAGCGCCATACCTAAGTCAGCACCAAAACCACGAGCACCGGAATGTGCCATGCTTTCAGCTTTTTGACCTTCTGGACCACCTACAGCGCCGCTAATTGTTCCTAACATTGTACCTAAACCTGCACTTTTTTCTAATCCATGACGTGCTCTAATACGGTTATAAGCTTGTTGAGCTCCAATGTGAGATGCTGCTTTAAGGGCTTGTTCAAATTGACTATTCATGATGTATATATGTTAAATTTGTAGATTCTATTGTACGTCGAGGTTATTGTCTAGTTTAAAACTTACCAGTCTGTTTAGCTTTATCTCCGAAGTCTTTCCCTATTGCAATCCTAGGAGCAAAGTGTACGTTCTGTTCGATATCAGTGTCAGCTCCAATGACAGAATCATTTCTCAAGCTTTCTGATATGTAAGTATTGTGAAGTTTAGCCATCCAATCTTCATTATGTTTTGCGGCTCTTGAAAGCATAGTCATAAGAGGAGAAAACTTAGGTGTATCATCAGATGTATATACCTGAGGTATACCAGAGTCTTTTAAAGTGTCTACCATCCTAGGAGTAAGTTTAGTACCTATACTGTAATGAAGAGCAGGACTTTCCAAATACTTTCCAACTGCAGAACCAGTGTCTAAAAGTTTAGAATTTTTACCGGGGTTGTATGTTGCATTGAGTTTATTATAGGATACAAGATCATCGGGTAGGTGATCGCCAAGCCCATCTATATCATCGACTTGTACCTGATCTAGTGCTCCACGAGCTAGAAATTCCAAGTTACGCCTGTCGACTTGCATGCCACTATCTGCAAATGCTTGCTCCAATCGATTAACATAGTGTTTTCTTCCTGACCCTAGTCCTCTAAGTCTGATAATATCCTTAACATCCACGATACCTTCACTCAATTGATCTCCTGGTTCTACTTTCTGACCTTTCTTTACAGTTTCATTAAAACCAGGAAGTACATAGTGTTTGTGTCCGTCTACATATATAAATTTACCACCCTGAGGAGCTTCTTCTATGTTGTCTACAGTACCAAATGTCTCCGCCACAGATGCTCGATTCGGAAAGGTTCCAGGTGACTGCATTATTTGGTTTATAACATTAAATCCTGCAAATGTTGTTTTGTCACTATACATACCTCCTGTATGTTTAGTATTCAAAGATCCCTGTGTGATGGGCTCAGACAAAGCGTGAGCAGCAGTTAGTCCAACTGAATCTCCAATTGATGGAAATTTATTGTCGTTACCTAGTCCTGAACACTCAGAGCATACACCTTCTTTAGACTGACAGGTAAGTGGACTTCTCACTACAACGTTTGTTTTTTTAGCTTTAGATAAAGAGTTAAGTACTTTGCGATCTACTACGGTACCAGGTTTTAAACCGGCTATAGGTTTGATCAAAACCCGACCCATCATATCGTCTACATTATCAACCTCTACACTTATACCATTACTAGTACCACAATCTTCTTGTGTTACTACGATAGGAAGAGTTGCCCTTGCCATTTGCTTACCTAGATAACCTGCATCAGCGGTAGATTCTTTAGTTGCTATAACTGATTTTCTGGCTCCAAACATACTACCAAGATACTCATGAGGTCTTAGTCCTTCTCCAAAACTATTACGAACAAACATATCAATAGGTTTATTCTTATAGTCAGTATACATGCCAGGCGATGTCACCATAGCAGCAAGTTGAGTAGGACTTCCTCTGGCTCCTGAAAATACAGAATTGGCTAAACCATGCTCTCCAGACATTGCGCCTGCTATAGTTTTTTTACCAAGCCTATCAGAGTATTTTTGATATATCTTCATCTTAGCTGCCTCGTGCTGTGATCTTGGTAACGTTTTCTTTACCTTATCAATCTCAGCATCCATATTCAAGAGATCCTTACTTTTATCATACGTAGGTCGCATGTCAGACAGCTTTAAAGTCTCTCCTTGCCAGTAAGAAGATTGCCTTCCAGCATCGGATATTAGTTTAGACAGCTCTCTGTATTTTTCTGGATGACTTTTACCTATGTCAGCCATCAATGAACTTAAGCCTTTCTTATCGTAGACTCTTTCGTAATCTTTTAAGTCATCGGGCAGATAACTATTTATTAGTAAGTCTACAGCTTTCATTATAACTTACTTAAAAATACCTAAAAGATTTTTTATTATAGTCTCACTTCCTAGCTCTCTAAAACCTTCCAAATAAACAGGGTATAAGATACCTAAAAAAATACCTACTGCAGGTAATGCCAATTTTTTAAATTTATTTTTAGTTTCTTTTTTAACAGTACTTACTGCCTTGTCTAAAGAACTACTCTGCTCAATAACAGATTTAAATTTTTTTAAATCTTCAATATCGTTAGCATAATCATCTACTGTATGCTGTAAATTAAAGATTTTTTCATTCTGCCAATTTAAAGATTGAGTAATAACATCTATACGCTCAAACAAAAACTTGTCTTTGTTAGCCAAATCCGGAATTAAATCTGCGGGTATTGTAGGTTTAAAATCAGGAACTTTACTACTCCGTAACTCGCTCATTTCTTCCCTCGTATCTATCTTTTAAATCTATCACCTTTACAAACTTACAATCAAATTTTTTAGAGTACATAGAAGATTCAGGAGTATTAGGAGTTATTTGAGATATTAATGTTCCTGTTTGATAAAATACTATACCAGGATCTCCTCCATTATCACAAAGCTCTATAAAATTAACATCCTCGTCTAAGTCTATTACTTCGCCAGTTTTCTTTCTCAGTCTGATCATTGTAAACCTTCAGGCATTGGAGAAGGATCATCCAATGCTGATGCAAGCCCATCTAGCTGACCTTGCATGGTTTGAACTGTCTGCATGAGCTCTTGAACCATGGCTTGTTGCTCTTGAACAGCTGGAATAAGTTCTTCAATAGCACCATAAAGTTCTTGTACTGGATCTCCTTCTGGTGGAGCTTGCTCAGCTGGAGCTCCCCCTCCTTGTGGCGGTGGTCCTGCTGGGGCTGGTGCTCCTCCTCCCATTTCTTGTTGAATCATTTGAGCTAATTGCTCTGGTGGTACCCCAGCTTGTTGTGCAACTTGTGCCATCATGTTGGGATCTTGTAAAAGTTGATTTGGATCAATACCTGCGGCTTGAAGCTGCTCTAGTAAACTTCCTCCTCCTCCTTGTGGTGGTGGCGGTCCTGCTGGAGCTCCTCCCTGTGGAGGTGGTGCAGGCTGTCCTCCTTGTGGTGGTGCGCCGGCTCCTCCTGGTGGCGGTGTGGGAGCAAAAGCTTCTTTTTTTAATTCGGACTTTAACTCTCTTACAGATTCTAAAATTTCTGATATTTCGCTCATAGTTTAATTATTACTTTAATTTAAATTAAGTCGAGTGTTTATTTTCCTATAACCAACTCGTCAGAAAGTTTAACTTGTTTTAATTTAATAGCTTTAAGTGCCTCCTCTTCAGATGCAAAAACATGTTTATTCTTAGCTTTTCTTTTCTGTGCTGTGTATAAACCTAGAATCAATTCTTGAGTAGGAGCTGGGACTACTTGATCTCTTTTTTTAATAGAAAACAACATTTTAGAAGGTAATAATTTATTTTTAGCGTCATCAACTGCTTCTGGCAATCCGGGTACATGTATGTTCATTGTATCGCCATCAAAATCAGCGTTATGACCACTAGTAACCAATGGGTTAATCATAATTGTGTCACCATCTATAATCTTAGGGTAGGCAGCGGTGACATTAAACTTATGCCAAGCTGGCGATCTTGAGTATATTACAGGACGATCTTTAATAACAGAACCTAATGCTTTCAAAGCTTCTGGCTTTTCATCTACAACAGAACGTAATGCCTCTGATCTAGGCATCCCACTTCTAACTAACTCTCTTTGTATGTAAGGACTATATATTTTAAATGCCATTGCTTTAGGAAGACCTATTTGATCTAAATCCAAATCAGGATTAACACCGATAACACCTCTACCTGTAAAATCTACTGGCTTAGATACAGCACGTCTTTGAAAGAAACTAAATTTTGAATTATTACCCAGTATTTGCTGTAAGAAACCAGATACACCTCTGTACTTAGTCTTAGGCATTACTGGGTCTCCAAAGCCATATACTGATTTTACAGACTTATAGACATTATTTTTATTTTCTCCTGCAAACTCATCGCCAAAAGTATTTTGTATCTCTTTATGAGAATCCAACACAGTAAATAAATCTCTATATAGTTCATTAGCAGCACCTGGTACAAAAGCATCTCCTACAACATTAAAGGGACGAAACTTAGGTGGTACAACTGGAACGTTTTTTATAACGTAGTCTGCCGGAGTCATATCGTTTCTACGAAAACCTTTTACTGCTCTAAGCAATTTGACAGCGTCTCCACGTTTTGATTTTTTACCCGTCTTTAAATCTGCTACAGCTCTTTGTTCTATTTCGTCTACGTTAAAAGTTTTCAAAGCGGCAGTAATAGCCTCTGGTCCAGTAAGTTTTGGTCCTGCTATGTCTATAAAATTTGGATTTTCTACAACAGAAGATTCTTTATCAAGACCTAAGACATCTATAGCCCAATTACGTAAAGCGGCTTTCCTGCGATCAGTTGGGTTACTCCTATATTGAGATCCATGTCTTGCTTTAAAGCTAAGCCATCTTTTAATTTGACGCGTATCATCATCAGTACGTCTGCCTCCAGCATACCTTTCGTACCATTGAAGCCAACCTTTAGGATCTTGTTTATGTAACCAATGCTCAGGCCACTCTTTCATGGAAGCCTCGCTATCGGCATCTCCATAAACCTGATCGTATACGCCCATCTCTTTTAACTGCTCAGGAGTAAAGTCTGGTTGGAACATATCTTCTGAAGCCGCTGCTTTAGACAGACCAAGCCTTTCCTTAAGGTGATCAGGAAGCTCCATACCGCCAGCCATAATAGAGTCGAACTCACCAGCTTTGATACCAAGTATCTTTTTAATGATCTCCTCCATTCCGGGATGTGGAATTTCGAAAGGAAGCTTCACCCTACCGTACTTGTTTGTAAAAAGCATGCCGTTGTCGAACAAGCCTCCCTTGATTGGCTCAAGACTACGTAAGTCTACAAGCTCTCCGTTTTGTACATCATATGGTTTTAGTTCTTCAAGAGCTTTGTCCGTCATAGGACCAAGACGCATCTTACCTGTACCTTTAATTTTACGGGCCTGATAACCTGCTCCTGTCATCAGACCTAGAAACTTGTTCCATACAAAAGGAGTGTCTGGCGTCTTAGGGTCGTGACCTTCTCTAAGGCTCTGCCAGTACTCGTCATTCTTAGCGCCTCTAAGGATAGACATATCCTTTAGTACACCATAAGCACCAGCTGAAAGTAGAGCGTGATCTTCCAGTCCAGAGATACGTTTACTCTTAGCCATGTCATCACCACCTTTAAGAGGCTGCTCATTCACATCATAAGCACCCTGTGCCCTACCACTTACTTTAGAGCCTGAGGTATGGTGTAGTTTAAGAATATAACCGTTACCTACGGTTATTGGGTTTTCGAGCTTTTGATTTTCTTGGGGGTCGAAAACTTCTTCGACGTCTGGGATTCCGTTTTCATCCAGCTGCTGCTGGACGTAGTCGTACCATTTTTCACCTTGTTTGTTGAATGACGGTAACTTGAATGGTTTTCCTTTCTTTGCCGCCACCTTGCCCAAGAGGAGTTCATAAATGATTGAATTATTTATCCGCGATGGGATTCCAAGTGGGTTAAGAAGGACTTCAAGATTTTTACCGTCCACTGTTCTGGGCATATGCTCATCTGGTATTATCTTAGATATAACACCTTTTTGACCTGAGCGAAAAACGATTTTATCGCCAACTTTACTAGGCTTTACAGATTGTACAGAAATCTTTGCTCTATTTTTGTTTTTAACTACATCCGTGACCAAGCCAGGACCATCACCTTCCCACATCTGACTAGCATCAGATCTAGAGTTTTTCATAAAGTTAGAAAGCTTACCTAGCTGAGCTGAACTAGATGATACTGATTTTGGTTTAGTAGCCAACATCATTGGATCTCCTGGGTTTAAAATTGATCCTATTGTAGCTACTCCGTCATCATCTAACTTACCAAGTTGGTCATTATTATAATAGTCAGCACCCCTACTACTCCCAAATATACCCATGTGGTGAGCTTTACCTCCCTTAATACCTTTCCTATACTCTGTAGAAAAGGATTCCATATGGTCACTAGATAGACGTTTAGCAAACTGTTCAGATACAACTATTGAGTCGTCTAAAGAATGACCTTTGTAAGGTACAACTCCAATCCTAGCATTTAAACCTAAACTTAAAGTACCACTGTCATCAGTGTAATTAGATTTTGCAAGGAGTTGACCTGCCTTAACTTTATCACCTTTTTTAACTACTGGCTTACTATTAATGGCAGTCTTACGATTAAATAAAAAGTTATTATATATAGGTACTGTTTTTTTAGAACCATCAGAACCTAGTATATCTATTGAATCTTTTCCTGTACGAATAACTTCTCCGTCGATATTCGAGTAAGCAGTACCGGCAGAGCGTCCTGCAAGGTCATCAAAACTTTTACCCTCCTCATCACCATCTATAAGAGTTTGAACAAAAGGAGCTTCTCCTTTAACCAAAGGTAATGCTTGATTCTGAAACTTAGCCCCATAAAACAATCTAGGTCCTTGAAGAGAACCTTGTAAAGGTACTAAGTTTGCGTGTAAACCAAAAAACGAGTTAGGACTTTCTAACTCGTACTCAACTTCTTTAGGATCTACTGGTTGAAGTTTATCGTTCTTGAGTCCTATAAATTCCATCAGGTTCCGTATTTATAACCACCGTCATATTCCCCAAATAGCATTCGCATCATAGGCACCATATACTCCGGATTATTTAGTATGTTAGCTTCATCATTAGCTATATTTTGTCTAATTTCCTGATTTCTTTTAGCTTGATCAGCCTCAAATCCATACATGCGGCCTTCACGAGAGTTATTGTATCCCGCTGTACCTAATCCGTAACTTGAGCCTAAGCTCATAGGAAGTAATAAACCAGGTTTACTAGCAATAGTTCGAGATAACTTACCACCACCCATCATACCTGATCTTAACGCAGGATTACTAATAGTACCAGCAGCTGTTGCTATATTACCTAGGCCCCTACCAAACATATTGTTACCACCAAGCATCCTACCATAACCCTGTAACATTGGAGTTAATAAAGTATCAGCATGTCCTCTAGCTAAGCCACTCCCATATATTTTACGTCCTAAGTCACTAATTGCGTTTCCATAAATTTGAGTATTAGTAGAACCCATTGTAGCGGCATTTGACCTGGAAAGCATTGGATTTAAAAGTTGCTTAGCCATACCTGGTGTTTGTGCTTGCCTTAACCCCAAGTTACTAAGCTGCTGAGATCCTTTTCCTGCCATCAGCTTACCGCCTCCGGACATTAATCTTCCTGTATTTTTAACCAAATGCTTGCCCAATCCTGCACCCATAGATGCATTCATTCCAAAATGTATCGGAGCATACAAGGCATTACCAAGACCAGCCATGTAGTTACCAGCTCTAAAATCACGAGCCGAATCTTTTACCGGCTCGTACAAATACTTACCAAAACGATTACCCCAATTACCTGATTTTTTTCTTGGGTCGGACCAACCCCAATCATCAAACTTATCTCCAATTGCCTTTGACCAACCAAGAGCATCCAACCCATAAAGAGACCCATGCCCAATACCATATTGTGCCAATGATCTTTTAAATCTAGGATGACGATAAATTGAATTGCTATTAAGAGGATTAATCGCACGTCCAGTTCTTGCTGCTGCGTCAGCAACATTACCTCCGACAGCTCTAACTCCTTTTCCTGCATAAGCTCCTGTATTATATAAACCTTTACCCACAGTAGGAGCTGCCTTACCAAGTCCCCTACCCAATTGAAGAAGTCCTCTACCCAAAGCAGCAAAAGCTTGTTTTTCCATAGCTTTTTTATTAGAGCCTTCAATATCCTCTAAAAGATCTTTTAACTTTTCTCTTTTTTCCTCAGGCGTGGCAAACAACATATCCCTGTTTAAATTAGTATAAAACTTATCACTAACTTTATCCTTAGGAATGTCTACAGAAAGTACGTTAGGGTCTTTAAAATCCTTATTTTCTACAGTAATTTTATTCTTATCCCTTAATGCATTAACTACGCTTGCAAATACAGCCCCAGTACCTAGAGCACCAATGCCAAGACCAGCTGCGGCATAGAGAGGCTTTACTCTATTACTATCAGGGTTATCAGGATCTGACTCATATGGAGATAAAAGACCTGCCATATCTTTGTAATTCTCAGCAGTCTCTAATTTTTTATCCATCAAATCAGTCTGTTCTTTACGAGCTTTTGCAAGTTGATCTACACCATAAAGACCTACAGATTTAGCAGGATATCCTAACAGTCCCGCAGTAGCTATAGCAGGACTTCCTTTTAAATATTTACTTATTACCCCTCCAGATAAAGCACCCAGAACTGCATTTATTTTAGAAGTGCCAGGTTCATAACCAAGCCACTCATTCTCTAGTAAACTAGCACCACCACCTAAGGCAGCTCCAGTCAGAAATTTTGCAGCAGCATTTTTTTCATACGGAGCTTTACCTAAAGCACTACCCATCAATCCTCTTCCTACAGGAGCTCCAGCTAGCATTCCACCTAGCATTAACAGGGTCTGTCTTAAAGCTCCAGCGCCCCTGATAGTTGTAGGTCTATATTTTTGACTTAAATTACTTAAAGCCCCTCCTGCCATTGCTCCTCCTACTCCTCCTAATCCAAATCCAAGACCACGAGCACCGGAATGTGCCATGCTTTCAGCTTTTTCGCCTTTAGGTCCCGCAGCTGCTCCATAAAGCAGACCAGCAAGACCAGAAATTGGTATTAGGGCAGCACTTTTTTTCAAATCTACCTCCACTTCAAGATTCTCAGCAAGACCAACGGAAGGTTCATTACCTTCGACTATAAGAGCTTTTACTCTGTCTACTCTAGCAGACTTCTCCTGTATTAACTTCTTTACCGCAGCTTTAGCATATCCGCTTCGGCGATGTGCTTGCTTAATACCAACACTGTAATATCCAATTTTTTTGAAGTCTTCTATACGTTCCTGCCAGCCTACGAAACCTACAGGCTCCTTAGTGCTAGCTTCTCGTACTAGATACAAACCACCGTCCATCTGCTCAGGGTACAACCCATGCGGCCAGTGCTTAGGATTTTCTTCGTAGATATCACGAAGTATATCTTTCGCCTCTTTTAAAGAAGACGAAGCAACTTTTTCATAATTATACATAGTTTCGAAACTGGGTAAATTATCGTATCTTTGAAGTCTATTGTCAATCGTTTAGCTGACAGCTAAAAAAAAATTGCATAGGTAAAAAGAGAAACGCATAATGCACCTCTCTTCCCCCAGGGTGCCTTTTTCACTCTAGTTCATGCGGACGAATGGAGTAGGATCAAACGCTTTAGGCAAGGCGTTTTTAATCCGTTGACGTTCCTCCTGGCAAAGCCTTTCAAACTCTTCACGATATTTACTATCAAGAGTTGTCCTGGCCTCACGCAATTCCTTTTCAGAATAACGCCTCAAAAGTTTTTCAACTTCCAAGTCCATTAGGAGCTTACTGGAAAATGCCTTTTCCTTCCGTATCGCTCTGATTGCGAAGAACGCAACCGACGTGAATAATGTTACGAATAATAGTATACTAGTGTTCACATTAGTATATAGCACAGAATAGGATAATATTGCATAGGTAAAAAAAAGGGGGTAGAAAACTACCCCCTTTAAAACACAATTAACTAACCAAGAAATGAACTAGCCATTTCTTTACATGAATTTTGCATTTTAAAATTAGGAAGCTCTTGAGGCTTATGCTCACGCCAATCCCTAATAAGTCGGTGTGTGGGAACATGAGTTACTTTCACATTCACATTTTCAGAGACAGGCTTTCTAAAAACCTCCCATAACATCAACACCACATTTTTTGCTGAGTTTTGAAGCTCATACAATTGTTTAGAGCTAACCCAATAATCACGGTTGGCAAAAGCTTGCGTATTGTAGCAATTTGCTACAGCTGCGCTTTCTACCGTATAGCCGTCTCTGGGTGCCCAACTAACTAGAAATGAAGCAGTTCTAAAACCACCATGAGCTTCCGCTGTTAACTTCAAACATTTATTGAATGAAAACGGACGCGTGAATAACTGTAATTTTTTTGGCTGTAAGTAATGTATTTTTGGTGCTTTTTCATAATTTCTTTTGTATTTATTTATTCTTGAGTTAATCACTTTTTTTATTATTTATTTATGTTATTGTCGCTACATGCCCTAGGTCTTTGTTGAGAGATTCAACCTCCTTCCGGACACACTCTTTTCTGTTCTTATCTTCTGCGATAACAACCCCATCTTTTCGTGTAGCTACCCACACGTCTCGACTTTTGTCGTATTCCACATCGGATATCCTAGAAATATCTAAATCCCAGGATTTTGGTACTGAGGCTTTGAGCTCGTCGCTGTAAACAGCGACGAACCCATTACCTTCAGAATTGAATCTGATTTTTGTTTTCAAGATTCAATTTCCTCAATTTGAGGAGGAAGTTCTTCTTGTTGATAATACTCGTCTGTGTACTGCACATCATCTGTGGAGAACTCAGCAAGACCACCAACAAGTTTTTTGAACTCACCTACGCACTCTCCAGCTCCGGAGTTTGCGCACATGTTTTTTACCTCAAAACTGTCACCGTCAGCGGCGAATTTAATTTTTACTTTAGCCATTATGCTTCCTCCGTTTCCCAGGGTTCTTCATCATAACCATTGTAAACAAGGCTACCGTCGTCTTCCCAACTGCACATGTCTTCAAAGTACGATTCAAAATCATCATACTGAGTTGCGTCAGGATCGTTATTAAATATTTCCGCAACTGCAGCTACGTTCTTAAACTTGCCGCAGTTTTTACCGAAAATACTTTCAATAGTATTATCCCATTTGTCGTAAACAAACTCAGCTGACTTACCGTCTTCACTGTAGTTAATACCGACGTCATAGATTCTATTACCTGTCGTGTTTGGATTCTTAAGGACCACGTCAAATTTCGTGCCCTTGGCTACTATATCGTGATTACGAATAGTAGTATCATATTCTACTGTCCAGCCTTCTCTTTTAGCGGCTAGTTCAATTGCCGCCTGATCGACGACAAGAGTTGTGTTACCTTTTACTGCAAAGCTCATAATATTGATGCAAAGTATTGTCCTGTATTTCTGTCTACTTGAGAACGATCCACACTCATCTCAATAATGCGCTGTGCATTATCACGAGTTGTATTGCGAACTTCTTCATCAGTCATGTCAGGACCTATGGTTAGTTGGTTTTTAAATTCCTGAACGGTTCGATAAAATTCATCATTATCGGCCACTCCGGAAATCTCGCTTGTTAACGAGTCAATTCTTGTTGTTAATTTAGCGAGGTTGTTATTTGTAATATTTCTTGGTCTAGTAACTTGCTCACCATCTACTGTATAAGTACGATCTTGATCTACTTTTTCTACGAAGTCTCTCAACTGACCTGCTATTTCAGAACGAACGCGATTTTGTACAGTTGTAACTGCATCTTGGCATTGATCTTGAAAGCGGAGTATTTCAGACTCTACTTTAGCTTTAATCTTCTGCTCTGCTTGTTCTTCTCTTCGCATGCCATTAATAATATCTCTAAGAGAAGTTTCTCCGTACATCATAAGTGCGGGAACTTCTGCAAAGTGATACCAGTCAAAAGATGCTTTATCAACAGAAGCTCGCTTAGGAAGAGAGTTTTCTATCTTATAAGCATTCTCTCCATACTCAGCTAGAATTTCAATTATAAGCTGATCAAAATTATCTCTAACATACTGGCAATACTCTAAGAATGTGACAGGGATGTTTTTATCTCTGTATACACCTTTCCGGTTTGCCATACGTATTGATATTTGATTTTGAGCATCTTGTATTGTCTCAGCATCATACTTATGATGATCGGCCGGAGTTATACCTTTGTAGGATAGTAACCCAGCTTCGATTTCATCAATTTTATCTTTGTGGACTAAGTAACCATTTGTGGATGGTACTTTAGCAGAGTTATCTCTTACGAGATTACGTGCTTTACCTGCGATACTTTTACCTAAGTCTGTGATGTAAGAAGGGAAAGTATTTAGAATCACTCTGGCATTATCGCCAAAGGATTCTGTAACTTCTTCAACATCGCCGCTAGTACTACCTGCAAGTGGTTGGTGTATAGCGACTTTCATACCTACATATTTATCATTTAATTTACGATGCATATTTTGCGCAACGTCATAACGCTGCATAACCTCATCTATAGTGTTTTCTATAGGGGTAGGTGCATCGTAGTTATCTGGTAGCTGAACATCACAGACTACAGTGGGATCATCCACTGTAGCCTGAGGTGCATCAGACGGAATATTATTTTCTTCAGTCATTGTCTTTAATTTTATCTTTTACTGCGTTTTTTTTATCTACAGCAATTTCCCTATGATTAGGATCGTTGTTTTTAACTATCTCCAGAGGTGATTGAGATTGAGAGCCAAACTTACGTGAGTTAGCCCACTCCTCTTGTTTTACATATTCAGAATTAGCATCAGCAGCTGCTGGATGTATTTCTTTAAGTACCGAAAGAAGAGTTGCTTCCTCGTCTCTCTCATTACGTGAGTAAACACGTTTACACATTGTCTCTACAGCACCTTCGATTTCTGCACCAGAAAATTTGTTGGAACTTTTAACAATTTTATTAATGTCAAAGTCCTCAACGTTACGACCCATACGATTCAAATGCAGCGTAAAAATATTTTTACGATCTTTAGCACTTGGTATATTGAGCCAAATTCTAGTAGAGAAACGACCTGGTCGGATCAAAGCGTCAGGAAGTTGGTCACCGTTGTTAAAGGTACAGATAACGTAACTATGATCTTTATCATCATGCTTACGCTCCTGAAGCCAAGTCAACATTTGACCAAGTATAGCCTGACCAGTTCCGCTGGTGGAATCGTCTCCAGTTTTGGAGAAACCGCCAAACAGTTTGTCAGCCTCGTCGAACCAGATAATGCATCCGCCACGACCAAATACTTGACGTGGGATGTTAAGGATTTTACGAAGCTTCTGCTCCGACTCACCGTAGTGCTTGTCCTTAATACAAGAAGCATCAACACGAAGTAATGGTAAGTCATACTCCCAAGCAACAGCCTTAGGAAGAAGAGATTTACCGAAACCTGCAGGTGAGCCTATTAGGCATCCGTCTGGTTTAGGAACTTTCTTATCCTGGTTATATGCATCAGGATCTCTGAATGGCGCTAAGTCATCGACAAATAATTGCCTAACCCAGTCGTAACCACCAAAGGCAGCATCAAAAGAATTGTGCTCTCCAACATTAATTGGTTGGACGAGGCCGCCATCTTTGATTCGCTGCATAGTCTGCTTTTTTACTATCTGTATAAACTGCTTTGTATACTTCTTATCGCATACAGCAGCAGCATGTGCAAAAGTCGACTCTGCCATAGGAGCAGATTGCCCTAGTGCGGCACGTACAACAGTTTGTTCAAACTCAGGAGTCGGATCTACTGTATCTGGATTAGAGCGCTTGATAGAGTCACGAATAAACCCAAACTTAGATTGTATGACTGCTTGATCTGGCATCGGATACTCCAAAGCAAATACGTCGTCAACTAAATGAGGAGGCATTTGTACATCTGGTCCGTAAAAAAGGAACGAGATGTTTTTGCTTTTTAGCGTACCAATGTTGTTAATAATAGTGTCGATGAACTCCAGGCTTTGCGGCATTACTTTAAAGTATGCATCAAAAAACCGGAAGACGTATAATGTACGTACACTGTATGAGGCCAAAGCACTATCTTCGTCGTTAAGAGTTTTAACAACTGTTTTAATTGCTTTAGAAGGATTTTTAGTATCCGGTACAAGCCGACTTTCCCAAAAAGATCCTGCATCATCTTCTACTTCTTCTTGTACTTGTAGTCCTGTGGAGCTATCCCAGTGAACTAGATTGTATTGATTTTGCGAGCATGCATCTTTGATATCCTGCATAGCACGATCATACTCTGTCGTACTCATAACGTATATGCCGCTATACTTAAGTTTAAGTTTTAATTCTTCTCTGAAATCAGAGTTGCCTACGTAAGCAGGTCTTTCATTTGTGGTTTCTTCCATTTTTATTTATTTAATAAGTTGTCCAAGTGTAATTAAAACTACAGCCATGCACATAAGTAAGAACATGGTAGTAATTATCATAGTATTTTTGCTCGAGTGATAAAAAGAAGGTCCGCTGTAAAACAACGGACCTTCTTAGGGTTTAACTCAAGATAATTAAGCTGCACTAGCTTCGGGCTTAGGAGTTACAGGCCTGGCTGACTCTGGCATTTTATCAGCTTCTTCTGTAGCCTCTTCAGCTTTGCTACGCTCAAGGAGTGCAGCGAGTGAAGTGAGTCCGGCTCCCGCAGCACCAGCTGTAAAAGCTACAGCTTCAATTGCCCAGAAGATCGGACTAGAAACCATACCAGTAGCGTAACCGCCAGCAAAGTTTATTTTATCTCGTAAGTCTTGTTCTTGAAGACCATCAGTATTAATAGGTTTTTTCATGATTATATATTAGGTTAGTTTTATACCACACAGACTGCTGTGTAGTACAAATATATATAACACAAAGGCCCTCCTAATTGCAGGAGGGCCTTTTTAGGGAGAGTTAGGGCAAAAATTATTTAGCTCTTAAGCACTCAATTATCGGGGTACAAACTGTCTTTCCTTCTTCGCTTGTCTTACGCGCACTGAGTCTTAACCATACAGCTCCAGTAGGTTTAGGAGGACCACCACGTTCAATGTGCCATCCTCCATATCCATCCTTGTATTCTTCCTTATAGGACGGAACCTTCAAGTGTAACTGTTCATCATGGTACACATTTCCTTTATGAGAGAGTCTTATACGTGGTATGGGAAACTGCCATTCATTATGTGTATGACCAGTAGCAACAATGTGAGCATCAGGTAAATAAACTGATTGTCTATTAGTTTGTATTACACCTTTGGTTACAGGTGCGTCACCTCCATAACCGTGATGATACCATAAATTAATAGCCAAAGACTGACCGTAACAACCAATTTGAAATTTTACCCAGCCACTAAAACCGCCAACACGAATGTTAGTTTTGTGTCTGTCATTCATCATCGTAACTAGACGTTCCGTTAGGTTAGTTTCATGTCTCTTTGAAATAGCAGTCTCGTGATTGCCTGGAGCCATAACTGCAAAAAGATCAGCATAAGGACCATAAAAATCTGCGGCAGTACCAACTAACTTATCTAAGTAATCTCCAGTTTGATGTTCAGGCTTAAGGTCACGTTTGTCAGACCTAGGGTCATACTTACCTTGCATAGCACAGAACAAATCACCACCATCTATTATTATAGCCTTACGCTCACGAGCCTGCTCAAGGTGGCGCTTCTCCATCCGATTATCAGACTTGGGATTATCGTGATGCCTATCAAAGCTAAGTAACACCCAAAAAGAATCTTCCTCTTTAGTACTCTTTAACTGATGTTTTATAAAATGTACATTACGACTTTTTTCAATAACTTGAGTCGTACCAGCGGGAATCTTTTTAACAGGCATAATTTATTATTGGTTTAATTACTACTCACTACGGTCCTCAATATGACTTCCCATATTCTTTTTAAATTTTTTATTCAACGATCTAATCTCAGCATTAGATAATGCATTTACAGATGGTACTCTAACTCCGGGAGCTGCATCGGCAGCAGGTGTTTTTTCTTCTTCGTTTATAATCGGGGAAGTCATGATATTAGAATCCGGAGATTCTTTTACAGAATCTAGAGAATCAGTTTTCTTATTGGGTGTCAATAATGAATTGTACCCAATGACTAAGCACACTGCGAGGGGGTCAAAGACTATGACTATTATAATCATGAACCACTTAACTACATCCTCTAACTCCATGCCAAATGTTTTGGCTATGAATTTAAAACTACCTATATCAGTATTGCCAATAAGTTCTTTAAAATTAAGTATCTCTTCTTCATTAATTTTAATTTGACTGTAAAAGCTGTTAACATCTTCCTGTATGTCAACCTCTCCGGTTTTAGTTGTTAAGTTATCTACTTTAACTAGAAAAGAATCATACTCTTGTTTACTTTCTTCATCTATCTCCAAAAGAGTATTTTTTATATTATCTCGTTCTTCAGATTGCGTAGTAAATAATTCAGCTAATTTCTTTTTCTTACTGCTAAATAAACCTCCTGAAGACGCCTCTAGTTTGTTACGCTCTCCATCTAACAGAGCCAGTCTATTTATTATTACCTGCTTTCTTTTTTCCTGACGTGCTACATAAGAATCATATATACTCTGAAAATTAGCTATCGCCTCATTCGCCTTCTCATCTACGGTAGAAGCAGCGTTGTTTGCGCCTTCAATCTGACTTTGTAAGTAAGTATTTTTAGACTCTAGCTGAGCTATGTTACTTTCGTATAAATTAACTCTAGTATTTGTTTTTGTAAAAGCATCACTAAGATAGCCGTAGATTCCTAAAGATGTAATAACTATTAAAGTAACTACAGCAGTGGTAAGATACGTCTTCATAAAAATAGGAATATAATTCCAACGACGGTATAAAAAACTGGCAGTAACTAACTTACCTAACTCTAGACTAGCTGCCATAAACATAACAGGAATCATAAAGCCTGCAAATAAAAGCCCAATACCCCTAACAGAGAAATAAGCAGCACAACCTGCTATAAGTAAAGATGTAGATCCAACTAATAACGTAAACTTTTTCATAGTAAAACTATAAGCACGTTACCAAGCTATGAAAAGCTTTAATAAATAACGCCTTACTGAGGTATACCGACAACTTTGCCTGCCAGTGTATACGGACTTAACCACTCTTTTTTACCAGTTCTTTTATTTCTAAATTTTTGGTATATCAAACCATCGTCCCCAAGCTTAGTACCATGAGCTAAGCGAGTATCAACCCCTATACGCTCAGACTCAGGACCTTCTAATGCAGATAAAAATCCAAACTCAGAAGGATGTAGGTTTTGAGCTTCTTCTGTAATTGAATCATCCCCAAGTCCTCCAGGCCCCATTTGAGTAACCCTCCTAGCTTGTTCGACTAAGTGTAAAGGATTGATTTCTTCAAGAGGCTGCGATAGAGGATTACCTACAATTAAACCTTCGGAATATTTATCAAAATGATTAACTCCTACAGACTTTAAATTTTTCTGACGTATGACCCTACGCATTGTCTTAAGAAATAGTTTATCCGCGTCTAAATGTATACGCTCAGAAAGAAGTTTATCTACAGGGTAAACCTTTCGATACTTTAAAGAGTCACGCTCATCTGGCTCTGCTAAACCCCGATTAACTGCAAGTATTTTTTCAGTAGAAGCTAAAATAGTATCTAAGCCTGCATCACCGTCATCATCCTGTACGTCAAAAACCGTAGCAGCACTTTTAGTTGAAGTGCCTTTCCAGGTATTAGTCTCAAGATCTGCTTCAAAAATTGAGTGTATCCCAGCCCTAAGTTTTTTTGATAAGGTGCTCAATTTACTTTACCTAGATTCATGTAAGGATTTGTAGAAGTAGATTTATTAGTCGGAGCTGGCGGTACCGATAGTACGGGCCCGCCCTCAATACCTTCTCGTATTTGCTGACGACTACCTAATTCTCCAGTACTTCTTCTTGAATCCTCATCTGGTACTAGATTAGTAAAATCCTGAGGTTTTCTGGAATTTAAATAATCGCTCATCTGAGAACGTCTGTTAACAACAGGATCCGTAAACATCATTTTATTGGGACCTTTACGTAACGCACCAGTAGTGTTGTGTGGTGTTGCAAGATCACCACCAGAGCCCGGTTTTTTGTACAAATACTGAGAATTTAAATACTCCATCTCACGCCTGTCTACAGACCTTGCAGTTGGATTATTTACGTAGGGTAAATTGGGATTGCCTCCTGTGCTCTGAGAAACCACACCTTCTCTACCACTGGACATAGAGTTATTACGTACTATAGGAGACTGATACTGTGTTGGATTCATACCACCAGGTAGTTGCTGGTAAGGTCCTACAGGATTCTGCATGTAACTATTCACATTTTTATCCTGAGAATTTATATACTGGTTTAGTGATTGATTCCCATTAAATTGATTTTTTATAGCGTTACCATCGCCTTGTAAAATATTACCCGGTCTGGTGTATGGATTAAAAGTACGCCCAAGTGAATACTCAGGAAGTTTCTCATACTCATGATACTCAGGCTCGTCTAAGCCTATACGTCCCGACCTATCTAAGGCATAAAATTCCCTATCCTCTTGGGACAAGTCATTATACTGATCTTCTGTGAGGTTTCCATATTCTCCTACGTCACCAAGATTAGAAGGAGGAGGCTCATCATCACCCCACCAAAAAGCCATTTTTAGTAAACCACTAAAGTCAGAACTTAATTTTTTTAGCGGCTTCATAATCTCCATAAGTACCATCAACATAAGACTTACGAATCTCATCGTCCGTAACTCTTATAAATTTTTGACTCTGTTTTCCCATATCTTTACTTTTAAAATATCTATGTCTTCCGTCTATTATATAGCCTCTCTCGTCAATAATGCCAGGCTTTTCTATGTCAGCACGTTCGTAACGCATAGGACCATACCTATCACGTTTACTTCTTGAACCGTGTCCGGCTACAGTCTCTATAGGTATATCGGTGTACTCTCTACCTTCGACCATCTTGTTTAACTTGTCTACATCGAGCATCTGACCATTAGATAGAATGCGTACGTTTTTACGTGCGCTTTCCTTATACATTACTGTATCTTTTTCAATAGAACTCCAGTCTGTCTCTGGAAACTTAACTTCTTTTTCAGGGTTCTGATTAAATCTACCAATACCGTTAGGACCTCCAATAGGAAGACTTCCAAAAAGATCGGAGGGTAAGTGCATCTTAAATCCAGAGTCTATATGCTCGATACCACGCATTCCTTTTGTAGTACCCTCAGCCTCCGTAAACTTAAAAGAGTTTGGCTGAGCTTCAATTAACTTACGCATTATATTATGTTTGGGAGGGTACTGACCTTTGTCTGAGTATTCTTTAGCCTCAAGTAAACCTGGAATAATAGAAGCCATTTTAGCAAGCATTGGATCGCCTTGCATTTTCATAGATTGCAGCTCTTCCTGCATCTGCATCTTACGCTGTTCAGCTTCTTGCTTAAGCTGCTGTTGATGTACAATCTGCTGTTTCTTTTTTTCGTGGTTCATGCGCTCATCTTCCAGCTTTTGCTGCTGGAGCTGCTCTTGAGTCTGCATATCGATTTGATCCTGCTGCTGTTTAAGTTCAGAATCAGTCTCTTGTTTGACCTGCATTGCTCGCTGCTTAGTGTCGTTTTTAACAGCCTGAGTAATACGTTTGGTTTGAGCTTGCTGTAATGCTTTACGGATTCCAAGCTGACCTGACACAAGTTCTTTTTCAACCGCATCTCTATCAGGACCTGGCTCAGGCATCTTACCACGAAGAGCATCTATTTGCATCCTGACCTTCATAGCCTTATCCTCTTCCTTCTGTTTTTCCTTTTGTTTCTGCTCCTCAAACTTAATGTACTCCTCTTGAGTCTGAGCAATTGGTTGGTTAGCAAGTTCGGGATTACCAGATCCTAATTGACTGTAAGGATCTTCAGGAATAGCATTCTGAAAATTAGGCATCTGCATAGCAGCCTTTACTAGCCAAGTACTAGCAATTTTGCGGTTTCCTAAATTGGGTAGTGTTTCGGAAACAACTTTATTATCAAATTTAGTAAGACTTAAAGCTTCTTTAATAGTCTTTATCTTCTCGTCTTTTGTCATGCCGGCATCAGCTTTTGGGGCAAACCTTGAAAAAGCTTTATCAAAAACCTTAGAGTCATATGCATCGCGGTTTGCTTTTAATATTTCTTTACCCCATCTAGCCTCAAGCTCTTCATCACTAACGCCCATGTCACTAAGTAAGCTATACAAACGTAAAGAAGCTTGTCCAACGTCAAGTTTGTACAATTGAGTTTCAGGCTCTAGCCTAACTCTAAAAGAGCGACCACTACTTCTACGTGGATTAAAGTGAGATTCAATTTCCCCTGTAGTCCTGCGCCTGGTGTAAACTCCGGGTAAAAGCCTTGCCTGTGTAAGCGTTACATACTCATTTCCATTATGTATAGTTGTACCTCTTTCAGTTAAGTAAGGCACTCGCATTAAAGTAGTTTTCTTCGAATCAAGAAGTTCGTTAGTTTTCTCATCGTACAATTTTAAATCTCCACGTAAACGCCAGGAAAGAAATCTATTCTTTAGTAAGGAATCTTTTTGTTCTTTAAAATCGTAATCCTTAGGTTTTTCATAATCTAAATTCTCAACTTCCATACGCACGCCACCATAGGAATGTGGAAACTTAGAAGCAAAAGCATCTTTTACAGACGAGAAAATCGAAGATCTAAGCGTACCAAAATCCTCTGGATCACGTAAACTAACTCCTTCAGGAGTTACCTCTAATTCATTCTTTGCTGTCATTGATATGTAAAAAAAACCAGTATAACTAATACTGGTTTTTTTTATTTGAGTCAAAGCTATTAACTTAGACTAGATTCTAATTCTTCGATAAACTTAATCTCTTTATGCATCGAACGTATAGGATTAACCTTAAGGTTAGATCTTAACGTAAGATCAAAATGGTTTATCTTATTTCCCGTAACTCCTCCTACGTGTTTAAAGCCTCGTAACATGTTACTACTTATTAAACAACCCGACGAGTTAGCTTTGTATATGGCTTTCTTTAGATAGTTGTAAATTACCTGACTATACATACTTATACTACTCTTACATTTATCACTAAATGCATCAACGTAGGATACAGTATGAGTTTTATTACTGTACTTTTGTCCTTCTCTAAACCACGAAAACGATTCTTTCAAGTGACTATCTAAATGACCTACAAATTCGCTATCACCTAGAAAAGTTTTTTGAAAATTATACAGAGCTAGATGATACTGCTCTTCGTAGTTGTCCAATGTAGGATTTCCAGTATTACAAACGTATATAGGTATACCCTCTGCGTAAGCACCATGGTCTAGTACAACCCTATACCCACATGCAGCTTCAATAGCAAAAGACTTACAAGAACTATTTTCATTTACCAGGTAATGCAAGACACCAGTACCAGACATCAATTTTATTGTATCTTCAAGTATGTTACGACCTTTATCAGAGACAGTACCCTCAGCCAAAAAACTAGAGTGGATTGGATGTTTGAAGTTAATATAAGAACTCTTCTTAAGAGCACCTAAAGCCTCTTTACCAAAATACTGCTCAAGAATGAAATCATAATGGTCAGGATAATTTGAAGCCTCTACTAAAACTGCATTTATTAAAATACCCAAGGGAAAATGTAAATTACCCATGGCTTTACGATACATAACACTTTTTGAACATAAACACATTTGAATCATATGACTGACAAAACTTTCAATTTGATCTTGAGTACCGGCGTCTGTAGTACCCAGACCAGGCATCCCTTCTTCATTCCTTTGACGATATCCGGATCCAGCAGGATGTATGTCACTAAAACTACCAGGAATCATATTACAAGAGTTAACTATAGACCTAGATCCCGATAGTGCCCTGATTTTTGTAAAATTAACACGAGCTAAAGGACTAGTAAAACTATGCGACTTTGAAGGGAGATAGGTTGGACTATCTGGTGACTTGTCTTTTAATGCTTTTGATAGTCCAAATCCCATAGTATCACTAATGCAATCTTGAGTCATATACTCATTGAACGTATTAGTCTCATTTAGTCTAGATGTTACTATTTGAGGGTATAGGTAAGTCAAAGCAACTGGCATTTCTCCGGGTGTAGTTCGTTCAGGCCAGGCCATTTTATGGGTAGAGGATCGAACTAGATTGTTCTTTTCTACTTTTTTAATATGACTAGCTCGTGCAGATTCATCACTTTTTTGACCCGTACAAACACCATAGCCTATGTTATCAAAATACCGCATATGCTCGTCTATATCAGCAGGTACCTTGCAATCATTATAGTTGTTATTATTGGCATAAGGAGATTCCGCGTAGCTGGACCAATCTGTTAAGTTCTGTTTATTGTGCTCATTTTGAAGCAAAGAAGAAACATAATTTAACGTGTATTCTCTTAGTAACCCAAGAGACGTTATGCTAGATCTTGATTCAGATACTGATTTACTATCAGCACCAGACTCAAGAAAAGCTGTATATTTACGCCTACCATAACTGTGGTATCTTGAGCTACAAGTAGATATCATATTATCTTGAATATCTGAAGTTATTGTCATTGTAATGTGGTTAGGTGAGTCATATTTATTTGTAAGCAAAATAGATTGTGAAAATGCAAAAGAATAAAGAACATCATTTACATTTTTACCGTCCTTATCTAATACTTTCGCAGATTTTGTATTACGTTCTACCCACCTTTGATTACAAAGATAACCAAGACGGGTGAGCATTCTTTGAAAACCCCAGTGAGAATAGTTTTTCTGCGTGGAATCTCTATCCCCAAAATAGTGTTTTGCTATATTATTGACTACAATTTTATCCGGGTAGACATACACCAATACAGGCTGGGTACGATAGCTACGAGAACTATTACTCCAGCCTATATTTACTATGGCTAGACAAGGACCATATGGTCCTGTATCTAATTTAGTAATAGCCGTATCGCTATATATCCTACGATAAGGTATGCGTTTATTATCTGAAGTTTGTTCTTTCTTCAGAAGGTAACCACGATTATCCCATATGACTTTGCATGCGTCATAAGTTATAATACTGTAGTCATCTTTATAATTAATTTTATTAAAATACATTTTTTTTATTTTCTTTTGTTAATGTAAACATCATAAGCGCTTCCGGACTCGAAAGGCTCGTTATCATCAGTATCTAAAGGTCTATATCCTTGTGTAAAAGGTCCAGACTTTAAGTACTTTTTAGGGCGGTGTATAATTTTATAGAGACCATAACCAACCACCGTTAGTAAGACTAAGCCTCCGATTATATATATTATCATTTTTAATTTTCTTTTGATAGAGGTCTGGATCTATTCATCCAGGATTTTAAAGGAAGTTCAGCTAGCCAATCATTTATAGAGGGTATCCTCCCTAAATCCTCTTGTACGTGCTGTTCTCCTATAATCCGGACAGGAACATCTCTCCCATCAGAATTTGTTATATAAACGCCAAACTTTTCCTCGCATTGAAAAATACCTTCTGCGTGGTGGCGTAAAGCTCGATGTCTAACATCGGCTATGTATTTTTTACTCTCGTCAAACCAAGAGTGTATAGCGAGGTAATCTTCAACTATACCACCATGTTTTCTTACACTAGATCTAGCGTGATGAAATGGATGTGCCATTATATGTATACATTCTCATTTAAATGATTATGAGATTCGCTTTCTATAACCAGCTCAGGTTCAGGTACGTATGCCTGACCAAAATAATGTGAAGTATACGCAGAGCCATCTGAGTTTAATCGTATCTCTCCGACAGCTCCTTCACTACCAAACCCACTACATCCTGAAGCTTCAAAAGCATCGTAAAGAAAATTAGCACAGTTGTAATCTGCGCCAATAAGGCCCAATATTTTATGACGTTGTTGCTCTTTTTCTGGGGAATCTATACCAGGAAAACCATTTGAAGGTCTACCAAAGTAATATGTGAGCATGCCATCAATTAACCATTCTAAAACATCCTCAACACTACAGCCACCATCCCAGTTATGATTTAAAACTCCTTTATCGTTTTGCCTTACATCGCCTAAACGTAGTCCTGGCTTCCAAGGGTATCCATGAGTCATTGTTTTTTTACCATGACTATAGACATTTTTTTGTAAAGCGTACCCATTAAAGTCATTACACGACAAATGTCTTATATGCGTTTCGTCATTTTCCCACGCAGATATAGCTGTCAATTTAAACTCATCATAAGGACGTTGCTGTATAAGATCTGCAAAACTTCTAAATATAAATGTTCTTAAACTAAATATGCCTTTATCTATTGTATCCCTATCGCTATTTATAAGCGTTTCGACCATAGCTGCTCGATATTGTTCCTTGGTTCCTATATCTAAACCTTCCATAATTTCTGTTGTTTTATTCATAATTTCTTTTAATTCCTTTTGTTTCTTTCTATAAAAAAAGGACGCCCGCAGGGCGTCCTTCCGTTTTAATTTTTGTATATAAATTTTAAATTACTGACAAGCCTCACAATCTGGATCGTCAATACTACAAGCCTTTGGTTCCTCGTATCTACGAGAGACGGTAGACTTTTCTACATCTGAAGCCTGCTGAGTTCTAAGATAGTAAGTAGTCTTGAGCCCTGAGGACCAAGCATTACGGTACATCTTAGACATTGCAGGGGCACTAGGCTCCTTTAGCCATAGGTTTATGGACTGAGCTTGGTCTATCCATACCTGGCGCTCTGCAGCGCCCTTTATGACCCATTCTGGAGCTATATCGAAGGCTGTCTTGTATCTCTGTTTAATTTCGTCAGGGATATATTCTAGCTCTGATAAATCTCCATTGAAGTATTTTAAGTCATCTAGTGTCCTCTCGTTCCATTTATTGGCTTTTTTGAGATCTCTTACTAGAAATCTATTCAATACTGTAAAATCTCCTGAGAGGTTGGATTTTACGAAGAGATTCTTATACACGGGCTCTATACTTGGAGTTGTATTCATAATCAGGCTTATAGTAGCTGTAGGAGCTATAGCCATTAGGTTGCTGTTTCGCATTCCATGCTGTGCAACCTTTTGGCGTAGTGCTCCCCAGTCTAATGTTTCTTTTACCTCATCTATGTCTAGTTTTACCCCACGTTCTTTCTCTAGGAGCTTTATAGTGTCTTGGGGCATTATGCCTCTATCCCATTTAGAACCTTCGTATGTCTCATACGTTCCTCGTTCCTTAGCTAGGTTAGAGGAGGCATCTATGCTCATATAGGATATATTCTCCATTAACTCTTTGCTAAACGCTACGGCACTATCTGATTCAAACTCCAGGCCCATTTTATAAAGTGAGTTCTGTAGACCCATTATACCTAAACCTATAGGGCGATGTCGTTTGTTTGAATACTCTGCCGTTTCTGTTGGATAAAAATTAGTATCTATAACATTATCTAAAGCTTCCACTGCTATTGCTATAGTCTGTTTCAACATGCGCTTGTCTAGCTTTCCGGACTTAGTGATATGGCGGTCCACAACAATACTACCCAAATTACAGACAGCGGTTTCATCATTACTGGTATTTAAAGTAATCTCAGTGCAAAGGTTTGAACTATGTATTACACCAGTGTGATCTTGAGGACTTCTTATATTACAGGGATCTTTAAAAGTTATCCACGGATGACCAGTCTCAAAGATAGCCATCAGCATTTTCTTCCAAAGTTCTATAGCAGGAATAGTTTTACCGTATATCTTACCCTCACGAGCAAGACTTTCGTAATTACAATAGGCATCTTCAAAGTCCTTGCCATACAAATTATGTAAATCTATTACTTCGTTACTCTGGAATAATGTCCAATCTCCTCTGGCTTCCACCCGCTTCATGAAAAGGTCTGGTATCCAGTTTGCCGTATTCATGTCGTGCGTTCTGCGCCTGTCATCCCCTGTATTTTTGCGAAGCTCCAGGAAGTCCTCTATGTCTGTGTGCCACGTTTCTAAATATGCACATCCTGCTCCCTTGCGTTTCCCTCCCTGATTAACTGCGATCAAAAGATCGTTGTGCATCTTGAGGAAAGGAATTACGCCCTGGCTTTCACCATTCGTACCTAGAATATGCGCACCCGTACCACGAACAGAAGTCCAAGATCCACCAAGTCCACCAGCCCACTTAGATAAGTATGCGTTATTAGCAATACCGGTCTGCATGATTCCTTCAATAGAATCATCTACATAGTATAAATAACAAGAAGACATTTGAGGGCGATTCGTACCTGAATTAAACAGGGTAGGAGTTGAAGAACAGAAGCGTCGATCCTTATACAATTTGTACAGCTTCAAAACTTTCTCTTCGTCCCCACCATGATTCATGTGTATCCCCATGGCTACGCGCATCCAAAAGAACTGAGGTACTTCCAAACGTTTATGAGAATCGCCAGTCTTATCTACAATTAAATATCTGTCATACAAAGTCTGCAAACCCACATAATCAAAATTCATATCTGCATGCGGGTCAAATGCTGCTGACAGCTTTTCTAAATTATACTTAGATAATGAAGGAGATAGCCGACCTATAGATATAGCCTGATCTATGTAATCTTGAAAAGCTTGCTTATGAAACTTTTTAAGTTTTGATATTCCGTCTTTTAGAATATCCCAACCTAAAACCTCCTCATAGACGTATGTCATAAACAGCCGTCCGACAAACTTGGAGAAATCAGCATCTTTTTCAATCAACGTACGAGCATTAAGCATAATAGTCTTACAAAGATCTCTATAAGATATAGCCTGATAAACAGACCCAAGTAACCGACCTTCAATCTCTACATTGCTGTATATAAGATCAAGATCCATAGATGCATACTTAATACGCTCTCTTAAATCTTCGCCAGTCCAGTTTTCTGTAGGACCATTAGTTTGAGGGTCATGCTTAACGATAATAGGATATACAGTAGGTAATGGTATATCTTCTTTTGTAGTTGTTCTTTCCTGATTTCGTTTTGCTCTAAAGAGAATATACGCCTCAGCCACTTTGTAGTGACCGTGACGCATTAACTTCTCTTGTACAATATCCTGTACTTCCTCAACATGTATTATAGGATTATCTAGTCGATATACATGCTCTGTAACGTCCTGCGCAATTTCAAACTCAGAACCTTCCGAACGTTCGTAATTTAATTCGTCAAACGCTTTAGTTATTGCGTATATAATTTTTTCTTCATGCCACGGAACAATTGTTCCGTTGCGTCTTATTAGTCTTATTTGATTTGTACTTTCTTCCATGTACTCACCTTTCTATTGTTAGGGGGTTATGTGTGTACTTGGAGTTAGGACAAAAATTAAATAAGTGTCAAGCGCTTTGAAAAAAATTTATTCGTTTGGGAAAAAAATAACTAATAGCAGAGTACAAACAACGCATATTAGAAATAAATCCCATACGAGTAAATAATCCATTTATAGGTCTGCGTCGTCGAAACCGGAGAGTACGCTGGATTTTTGGTACTCGCTAACACGAGTCTCAAAGAAATTTGCTTCTTTCTTAATATCCATAGCCTCTGACAACCATTCAAGTTTATTAGAAGCATCGTACCTCTCAGGAAGTCCAACACCGGCTAAACGTCGGTCAGCGCAGAAACGAATATACTCTTTATAGTCTGCAGCCATAAGACCAAGACCTGCCTCTGGAAGACAATCATCTATAAAAGCATCCTCAAGAGTTACAGCTTCGTGCATAAGATCAGAAAGTTCACATGCAAACTCATCAGTATACAAATCTGGATTTTCTTTAACCAGTTCATTAAATAATAAACGAAACACTTCTATGTGATTTGATTCGTCTCTAAGTGTATATTTAAACATTTGAGTGACGCCAGGAAATTTTCCCTGCCTCCCTAAGTTAAGAAGCATGCCAAATAAGGCGTAGAACATACAGCCCTCAAAAGCTTGTCCATAAGCAAAGAGATTTTTAGCTAAAATCTGTTTGTTTTGAGTACTGACAAAATCCATGTTGTCTCTTAACTCAGAAGTAATATCTCTGAGCCAATCAATTTTTTTAGATATTGAAGGTATATCTTCAAACATCGCCTGACACTCATATGGATCAATACCTAGAGATGAGATCATATAGAGAAGACTATCGCCATGAATATTTTCCTCATGTGCATGCCGACCTAATACTAATTTAAGCTCAGGACTGGTAACTGCTCTTCTTACACCATGCATAAGATTGTCACCTACCATACCCTCAGCTGCACTAAAAAAACCTAGACCCATTTTAAGGATCCATCGGTCATTATCAGTAAGCTCCGAACCATGTTTCCATTGTTCCACATCACGTTGCATTGGAATGTCCTCTGGTTCCCAATGATTTGCAGCCATCGTCTTATACAAGTCGTAAGCCCACTTGTATTTTAGAGGTAGAAAATTAAATGTTTCTACATTCTTTCCATTGATGACTCGTTTCGATTGTTGTGATTCTTCTGCCTTTTCTTTATCAAGTTTAAATACTTTATTACCAACGGTATACGAAATAAGTTTAGTCATATTTTAATTGTTTCTATGTTATAATTAGAGTTGTTATTAGGATGCTATTTTAGGTCGCTGAATTAGCGAGCAAAAAATGAAATTTGTACTGAAAAAAAGTAAAAGGACGGGGAGTACAGCCCCGTCCTTTACTATAAATTTATACTTTATGAATAAACAAATTATTCGAACGCCATGAGTCATAGCGATGCGAATCTTTACCTACTATAAAAGTACTGCAAATAAGAGCATCTCCGGATAAAGGACAATGCGCTATATTATCATGATCAACATACACCTTACCCTTACCAAGTTCCGTAGGATCATAAGTGACTTCATAATCCATAAAACATTCTTTAATATTAGAAGTATGCTTAGTCTCAGGGTTTAAATTTTTGCAATTTGTCCAAGCCCATTTAACCCTACGTTCTTTATTTATGTCGTTACAAGTTCTAGTCGAAGCAAGCATACCGTTTATTTCTTTAGTATCCACAGGACCAGGTATAGGACGCGCAGCAGAAGTCCAGTTCGAATCAGCTGCTGGTTTAACTAAGTCTGGTAAGTTATCACAGGTATTGTTAATACAAGTCCAACCATAGAGAGGAACATCAACTAACGCATTAGTGAACCCCGGACTAGTAGATAGGAATTGTTGAAGATGCGATGCATTGTTATGGCTTTTAATCGTTTTATTACAAGTATTAAAGTTACGAACAGAAGTATTGTCTCGAATAACACTATTTCTAGGTTCTAAGTACGGTGTGTACACAGATAGCTCTTTAGTAAAATAATTTCTAGCTGGCGAACTGGGATGAGAATCAGGACAATCTACTTTTAAATCAAACCACTCTTGTTTGTTAACAGGAGAATCTTTATTAAATAGCTGCTCTCTATCCGTCCCAAAAAGATTACCATTTAGTATAAAATTTTTAAAACTTATAGGATGTATAACATGAATCACCGGCCCCACTGTCACGCTTTCTAGAGGTTGGATATTCGCTAACGAATTTTGCGAGAGCGGACTTTTACACGCTAGTAAAGAAGTTAGAGCCCTAGTATCTTCGGTATCACTGGCAAGACGAACTGGACTATAGCTGGCGCTGTTTGAGTAGTGGCCTGATCTTGATGTATTAGTGACTGTAAACTTTGCAGTAGTTTTAAGAATAATAACATTCATATGTTTTGAATAAGTTAAGTTCTGAGTTTCTACATGTCCGAATATTCCGGTGCTTATTAAATCTTTAATATACTCTGGTAGATCTTCTTTAGTTGCCTGATATCTAGGATCGTAATTACCAACATCAATAGCAAAATAATAACCATCTTTTTGACGCATTACAGAATTATAAGGAATAGTGTCATTCCTATTACCATTTAAACCATACGTGTAACGAGGCTCTGTTTCTGTAATTTTAAACATCACCGCAGAAGGCGGTAGTAAATCGCGTTGATTTTTACGCCATTCAGACTGGTGCCTACTACTTGATTCTCTAGCATTAGTAAACAACTGACGTAGAGTATGATTTAACCAGTCTAAACTAGCTTTAACAGTACCATTATTTAAATTTTTTGATGTCCGAAATTTTTTTACTGTATTACAAGACGCCAAAGATGATATAGCCCAATCTAACTCGCAATGATCAATCAACTGTGTGCTACAGCCAAAATCAGCGGAAAGTCTGAGTAGGAACAATTCGACGTAAGACGCAAAACTAGGAGTACTATTATCATGCACAGCCCTTCTTTCTGTTGTAATATTGTTAAAGTTATTAGTATGTACGCAAATACCATTTAAAGCATTTCTAGATTGCGTAAAACTATTGTATAAGTTCTGTATGTCTGAGTCTATAGATCCGAATAAGGAGGATATAACTTTAGTAGAGTCAAAACGAAACAAAGGAGACCAGTCTCTATACTTAGCGGTCACGTCGTATTCTTCCGATTGTGCAACATTATCCCAGGGAGTTGATTGACGCTGTCGTAGTATTTTTACGTAATTCTCAGAATTGGTATTAGGAGCTATTTTTCTTATATCACTGAGGTTAAATATTTTATTTATGTATTTATTTACTGAATTAGATATTATTGTTTTTTTGGTTAAAGTTTCCATTATTAATTGATAATTCGAATTGATTCACCAGCTCTTACTGCTGGTCCAAGTTGTTGTGTATTGCGACGATTAGTTTGAGCATTCGGAATTGGAGGCAGATCTAAATCTTCAGATAATGTCTCCACGTAAAAAGAATACTCCTCATTTTTAAATCGCACATTTGAGAATTGTCTAATGACATGACGATTAGTTGTAGGCACTCCATACGTGCAAATATGACCTCCCGCTTGTGCTGAGCTGGGTATTAAGAAAACTCTTATTTTAACAACATCGTTAATAAGCCCTAAAGGATTGTAAGAGTTACTACGATTAAGAACTCTGTTTATAGCAGAATCGTCATTTCTAGAAGAACTTCGTTGCTCAGGAGGCGCGACAGGCAGAACAGTGTAAACTAAAGTAGGTAGCTCAACTTCGACGGCACCTCTTTTAAAAGAAGACATACGTGACCCTACTATAGAAGCAAACGCCGGTATATATATTTCAGAATTTGTAGATAATATTGTTTGTGATAAATATAACATATAAATTTTGTTAGTTGGTTAGATAAAAAAAATCCTGCTTAAAGCAGGATAGTAAGTAGTCACTAATATATAACACTACTAGTAGTGTTATTGCGTTTAAAATTTACTGTTAATTAAGCCCAAATATATCACCTTCGAGGTCAGATATATTTTTTTTGTCTGAATCAGACAAATTAAACCATTTATGTAAGCGGTTCTTATGAGGTAAACGATCTCTCAAATTAAGAAGTTCTTCTACGTGAGCTAGTATAATCCGACCATCAGGACTTATTATAGCCGTACGAGAAGAACGATCTATATAAGCTTTTAATATTTTAACTTTCTGATCTCCTAAATAGCAAAAATATTTATCCTCATTAACGCACGTATCTAAGCAAAACTTAATGTTACCATTGTTTTTAGAACAACGCATTATTATTTTCGGCTCATCTCCACTTGACTTAGATTTATAAACTATCAATCTATGGTCTCTTGCCAGCACCTCTAAATCTAAAAAATACTCACCTCGTCTAGGTATTCTGTAATATTTAGAAAAACTATAACCACTGGGAACATCTACAGAGTTTTCTAATTCTTTAAGGCAAAAACTAGAAATCTCATTACGACGCCGGAACACCATCTTTTGAGGTATGTCCAAAAGTTTACTAAGTAACTCTGCGTCTCTTGTAATGTTGTTCACTTAATTTACAATTTAATAAAAATTTTTTTTTAGAGCAAAGATAAAAAATTATCTTCAATATACTCTTTATAGCTTTTACTGTCTTCTTCAAAAGTTTCCCAAGTAAAATCATGGTCACATTTAGATGCACAAATAGGATCATTGTAAGCCTCCTCTTCATTTGCAGGCCTAAGCAGCACACCATCAGTATCCTTACGATTTAAGTGCAATACAGAAGAATTTTTAAAAGTGTGTATATAATCAATCTCATTTGGAAATCTTACATCTGTTATTATGGAAAGAATACCTGACCTTTGGTTGGTCTTTAAAGAAGGCTCTAAGCGCATAATCCAATAGTCAGGAATCAAAGTACGCATAGTCATACCATACGCGACAAGTAAGGGGCGTATAAATGCCTTCTCTTTAGTATCTTGTGTAAAAGCAGAAACTCCTGTATTCTCCTCAAGAAAATTATTAATATTAGACTTGAGGCACTGAGCAAAGGAAACTATTTGACATTCTTTATTAAATTCGTTTCTGATTATATCAGCTAAATGTAATGCAAAAGAATCTTTACCAACGCGAGCTACGCCAGATAATCCGATAATAGTGTTTATATGTTTCATGAGAATAAAAAGTTAATTAGTTTGTTGAAAGACAAGAAATTATGTTTTGTGGGACCTGCAACAACTTTAGAGGGTAGTAAAGCAGGCAAGGACATAGATAAGTTTGACTACGTTATACGTACTAATGATTCGGCTTTTATGGATAGTAGTCACTATGATGATTATGGAAGTAAAACCGACATTGTTTATCTTAATAATGCTTTCTTAAAAAGAAGATTAGGGATGGAGAACAAATTAGATAAAAAGGTCAGAAATTTAATAACTTTACTACATGAACTCAAAAGCAAAGATGTAAAAATAATTATAGTAAAAGGCGGCCAGACAAAAAAACTAATTGAGTCTGCGTTGAGGTCATATAGTAAAGTAAAAAAAATAAAAATAGATATAATTGTAGAGACGTCATCAAAAAAATGGAAAACGGGTAATTTACGAAATCTTTGGAAAAAAGATAGGTCAAAATTTTTCGAACCTACGCTAGCGGTGTATGTTTTGTCTGACGTCATCCAAGTTATCCCAAAGTTATTATATGTAACTGGTATGGATTTTTATACTGGAACTTCGCATTGGTATGGTACCTACAATGAAAATTTAAGTCAGAAAAAAGCAGAACTTGAAAGAAGGCAAAAACATCATGTTTTAGGAGACCTAGAGTATTTACAATATTTAAAATCAGCATGTAAATTTATTAAGTTTGATTCAGTACTTAATCAGTTTCTTTCGAATTAATTTCTGCCTCACTTTCAGTAGATGTCATAAACATCTTATCCATAATATAAAGTTTTTGATTAGTAATAGCTAAATCTTGGATATATCCATCAAGAGTATCAGGATCAGTCTCGCTATTAACATCGAGCTGTTGATGTATTTTTGCATAAAGCAAATCCCTATTTGATACGTTTTTATTATAGATACCATCTACTAGCCTCGCTCTGTATGCATCGGTTATTTGATTATCATTCATTTTCTTTTTCTGTGTTTGTTAAGAACCGTGTTGATAGGTTCATATTTTATTATTTTATTTATTTTAGCGCCTTTAGTAACAGACACTAATTGAAAGTTAAAAAATTCAGAACGTACTAAGACACGTTTAAAATGCTGGTACTGTCTGGTTAACTGGCGAGTATTACTACCTCCTGACCCAGATAGTCTAGAATATTGTTCATGGGTACCCTGCCAAAAATGATTATTATCTGGAGAGTGGGATAAGTCACAACCGGCTAAGTAGAATGTTACTGGTTTTGTATTATTATAAGACTTAGTACCTTTGGTCTTAAAAATTCTTTGATCTGCGTGTGCTAAAAATCCAATTAAATTAATTACAGTAAAAGGAGAGAAAGGACTCCAGGCACTAAGTCTTATAATAGAAACTAATTCTTTGGCTATCAAACCAGCGGTCCGGGTGAACTCTTTGGCTGTTATTTTTGATTGAGCGCGATCTCTTTGTAGTCTTTTACTAAAATAAGGAGTTGTTAATATACGAAAATCTCTTATTTCTTTATCAGACATACCAGAGTCAAACATCTCCTGTATGACTATGGGATCTTGTAAAAATAAAAAATCGTGCTCATCGTATATAAAATAACTACGATTAACGCCAACAACTTTTAAAGTAGAGTTACGAACAGATTCCCAATCTACAGTACTTAGAGATGGACCGTTACCCAGTATTAAATAATCCACGAATAACTAACGTATATCCGTAGTTAACTCTTCATGTACACGATATGAATCTGAATTTTCGTGAAAAGTACTAACTTCAACGAAAGTTACAGAACCACCCCATGCAACTAGCTGATGAGCTAGACCTTGCGGAATTTCCATTTTCTGTCCTCTGTTCAACTTACTACTACTAATACTACCTGTTTTACTATCAATGGTATACACTAAGAGAACACCATCCGTGACATAGAATACTTCGTGTTTATTTAAGTGATAGTGCATTGAAGTATAACTACCTTTACGGATGTATAAAATCTTACCGCAATAATCAAATTCTTGATTGTTCGCAAACCAAGTTTCACTACCCCATCTTTTCTCTACAAATTTAGATTCTTTAGGATCCATTACATTATTTCTATAAGCTCTTTAAAATCTAGTTCAGACTTAGTACAAACGCCAAACCAAAATTGCTCTACACATGGCATACCTCTAGGATCATCGTCGTCATACAAATTAGTAAAAACATCTACTGTACCGTCAGCTGCTCCTCCTACACAATTAAAATCAGAAGGGTACCAATCCATAAAACCCTCCTCAGCAAAAGATTGGTAAAGATTTTCTAGTGTTGGCTCAAACATTATAAAATTATAAATATCTTCTTGGTCAGTACAGCTATCTTCACAGTAGTCCATAAGGACGTACATATAAAATTTTCGGAACTGACTTGTACGAAGCATAAACGAAAAAAAACAGAAATCATACTAAACTGTCAATCTCTTATTGCGTATCTAAAGATTGTGCTATCGCACCCATAATAATTAATGACGATTCTTTTGTTAAAGAAACTTCTAATTTTTTTAAATCCTGGATTATTAATCTAATATCTGCTGTATATATTTTATCAGTGTCAATTGACAAAGAAGCTACTTTATTTTTTATATTTTTTAATAATTCTTTCTCATCCATAGCTAAAAAATAATGTTAATACGAAGTGGTATGTCAAGACTAGCCTGACATACCACCATCGTAGTTTTTACGAATACAAAGATTTTCTAACTCGCACATTGTAGCGTCCGCATCTTCGATGCACGTGCAGTTATCATCAGACGTAATAATATTTCTGTTACTACCATATACTCTAACTCCCCAGTCTTCTCGAATATGACCACGTACAGAAGTATCGTTTACTTCGTTACAATAAGTTTCGATAAGTGCTATATGATCTAGATTTAGTATTTTACCTCTCCACTTAACAAACATTTTTGTATTCCTCGCTGTATTTTAAATTATTAACATAATCAGCAGTGCCTGTCTCTACACTATATTTAGGCTCCCAACCAGGAACCCAAAGATTAGAGTCGCAACGAGTGTACGTTTGATAACCAACAGGCTTAGGAATTGCAGGATTTAAATAATCATACGAAACACCCATGCCGGTAACAAGGTTTTCAAAAGACTCAGCAGTAGACGTACCTACATGGTAAATACCACCAGGAGCATCAGCAGCAGCAATTGTCGCAGAAACAACGTCCTTGATGTACACAAAATCTCTTTGAGGTTTTCCTTTAAACAAAGATATTGATTTAGATGGAGTATTCCATGCGTGCCAAGCCATTGAAGCCATACCACCTTTATTATGCTCTCCTGGTCCATACACATTAAAATAACGTAGACTAGTAAAACTTTCTAAACGAGCCCTACCATAATCTTCGCCAAGTAATTTAGTCCATGCATATAGGTTTTGAGGTTTGTCAAATAACTCTAACATACTACCGTCGTGCATGGCTGATTTTTTAATGTCATCACCGTATATAGCAGCAGAGCTGGCATAAACAACTCGAGTACCATATACAGATGCAATATCGACAATATCTTTGGTATACTGATAGTTTGTAAACATTATGTTATCAATATTTGTCTCCAAAGTATTAGAGTTTGCGCCTATATGAAAAACAACATCAATACCAGACAGATCGTTTTCAAAAGGTTGCTTCCAAGGATTTGATATTGTACTTACTACATCCCACCCATCGAACAAAAGCTGCTTTAATAAATTAGTACCTATAAATCCATCGGTACCTGTTACAATACATTTTCTTCTCATATTAATACCAAGCGTAATAATACACTCTATCTCCTCTGGTTAAATGGTGTCGAGCTTTGCTTATAAAATTAAGATCTCGTTCTCTAAAAAAATCAGACTCATTTCTGCTACCAAAGAAAAATCCTTCAGTATCCGGAAGCAGCCTATTTACTATAGCGTTTTCCAATTCATCTAAGTCCCAATTGTCTAAGTATAATTTTTTACAATTAAACTCTTCATACGTATCATTTTTCTCTTCGTATTTTCTATCCATCCAACCTTGCAAGGCTGCATGTTTTCTCCATGTACAGATCTCATGTCGTGCTGACCATTTACCTTTACCATGTGTTGTAGCATACGCGTATTGATCTAATCCCATATTACTCCTCCAGTAAACATTCTAACTCCTGATAGAAACGTTCTCTAACACGCTCTAAAGTATCTTCATCATAAGTAGGCTCGCCATTAGAAAGGGGCGGCGCTTTAGCAGTCTGCCTTAACCAGTTTAACAAATGGTCTATTGCACTTCGTAATTCTAAGGCATGTGTATACACACCCATTTCATATCTGTTGTAGGCATTAAAAGTTGCCAAAACCTTTTTTTCATCGTCCATAATTTTTAAAGGTCAGACTACACAGCCTAACCTCTAAGATCAGGACTGTGACTTCATACGTTTGGCTATATCCATTATAAGATCTTTTTTAGATATCTTAACTTTTAAGACATCCTCCATCAATGCTATGTCATCCTTACTGAGACCCAAATCTTTTATCGAAGTCTCGTCAGTTGCAATAGCCTCAGGAGCCCCTTCTTCAAGAGTTTCCAAGACACTCATAATTTCCTCCATCTGCACAAAATGCTGACCAAGTTCTTTTAAGTTGTGAGTTTTATATTTCATTCCTTGCGTTGAAATGTTTATTAATCATCCGGATAAAGAATTGATTTGTGGGATCTTTGTCTTCCCAACCTTCATTCCTCCGGTATCTTAGTTTGTATATATAATACATACAAGCATTCATCATTTTGATATTATACATAACAGTCAATAGTTAAAAGAAACCCATATTACTGGGTTTCTGATTTTACATAAACTGGTTCAAATAAACTTTTCTCTGTTTTGAAAACTCCTAGCGTCATGAACGTTAAGAGTAAGATCCAGGGTAGAGATAAGATTAGTAGTAGAACTGTATTTATTATTGTTAATGTAAGCATTTTTAATTTTCCTCCGTTGTTGATTTATATACCGTCACCACATTTGTCTATAAGTATTGATATTACTAACAATACAATTATTACATATATGGTATCCATAACATGTATATATAACTCAAGAGGCTGTAGAATTGCGGTATTCTTTTATTAAAGCTTTAGTCCTATCTATATGCTTTGGTTTAATTTTAGCCCTGTCAGTCAAATGCTCCATTTGACGATTTTTCCCTTCAGAATCAAGCTCAGTCTGGAGATTGGGATAATACTTTCTAACTACAGTTTCCAACTCAGGAGTTACACTCCTAATACCGTAAGCATTTCTGTCGAGAACATGAGTTTGCCAAGCTATCCGATTGTCAGGATGGAAGTGACATACCTTTACAGGGTGTTCGTCTGCACGCTCATACCTTGGTATAAATCCAGAGCACCCTACGTTGTACTTACTGTTCAACATTGTCACTCTTTTATTATTCATACAAAACTTATCTAGAGTAGGCTCTTCTCTTGCCGCACTGTTTTTAATAAGAGTATCAACAATTTTATCTAGTATGTCGTGGCCGCTATGCCTCCAGAACTGAACACCACCATTTATCTTTGGTCTAGAGTATTGAGCAAAAGCAGCATCTTTAAAATCTGGACACTCTATGGGAGCGTTCTGCCACGCATCTAAGTCATGACACCAAAAAGGACCTTCAAACTCTGTATTATCCATTAACCACTTAACGCCAAATACCTTACTTCCGGTAAAACAGAAATTGTTTAATTTGATGGGTATAGCTTTTACTCCCATATAATTAAACTCAAAATTAGTTAACATTATTATACTCTCTGGAGTCCAGCCAAATTGAAGACTGTTCTCTATTTGAGCTTTAATCAATGTAATCAAACGATCAGAGTCGTATTTCTTTTTATTTTTATTGCGAAGATTGGCTACCATTACGTTTTGCATAATGATTGATTAAATGATTTTTAGATTACAATCAAGAAATAATTACAAACGTTTCCAAACACTTTTGTAATTAGGGTAAAGCCTAAGACCCTCATCTTCGTTAACTTTATTATATTCACATTTCTCACGCCAAGGCTCATCATTTCCTAAATGAAAAGTATTCTTAAGTTCCTTAATCCATATAAAATGTTGAGATATCTCATGTAACCACGAAAGCATAACAGCGCCTATTGGCGGGTATCCAATAAATATAGAACCTAGTTTGTGCAGGCAGTACCTACCGTAGCTAGAAAACATAAAAAAATCTGCGCCGCCGTGTGGTATTAAAGGAGATTTATAAAGAAGCTCGCTGTAGTTTTCAGTAGTCACAGGACGGTCCCCAATGCTCTTTGGTATTGTTGTCCTATTTACACAAATACCGTCATACCCTTCCTCTATTAAATTAAATAATTTATTATATAGATTAGGATAAACTCCTATATCTGAATTTGAATAAATATAAAAATCAGCGTCATGAGCACTTACACCCCTACTTAGTATATCACGAAGTACTGGAAGTAATTTAGTGTCTGGAAGATCTTTGTGTGCGTTGTGTGCATAACGAGTAAGACCCTCAGTAAACTCAACACCTGAAGGTACAACAAAAGGATCTGACACATGCTTACAGGCTAGGATTTTAATATCAATAGGATGCTTTAAATTAGCTCTAGCTTTTAATAAACTGTTTAAAGTAACATGCTGTGCTAGGATAGCATCAGGGTCTTCCGTATCGTACACATTTACTATATGGGATATTATCATAAACTAAAGCCGCCAATCAGGATCAATTAAGTCCTCGCAGTCCTCATCAATCTCAAGCCCTGAAGGGTCACCATCATTTTTTTCAAATATGTCTAAAGCGTCATTTTGCAAAGTCAAAGTATCTATTCTCTTTAAAGATTCTAGTGTAAAAAGTTTTAATACAGGCATAATGTAAGGAAGCTCCTCCAAAGGAAATTCTTTGAAGCACTCTTCATCAGGCATTAGCCCTTCTTGAAAAGTACGTATGACTAAACACCGGTCATCCAATACTTTTATTTTTATCACTATTTTTAAAACTCATAGTCAAAGTACGCTAGGTCAGACGCGTAAAATTCAGAAACTATGTCTATAGATTCTTTATTATAGTAACGACTATAGTGTAAGTGATCTGTAGTACGTACTCTTTCTTCTTCTGGTGGAACTGGTAAGTCTAAATTTGTAAATATCACGCCTAAGTCGATTTGATAATTTTCAACTTTACCAATGTAGTCAATAGCGGGAGATCCGTTACTAAATATAACACTGTCCGCGTGTGTGTAAGGTCTGACGTGACTCCACGCAAAAAAGTCGTCTCTCTTTTGGTCAAACGTCTGTTTAGTAACTAACTTAATAAATTCATAAAAAGAAATCTCCCAAGGAAGCCAACGGCGGTTTCTGGATTTTGCGTAAAACCAAAAAGAAACCAGCCGACTAAACGGGTTACGTACAAAAGTAAAAAGAAAGGGAAAATCAGGCATGCTTGTCGTATGGAAATACCAATCTTCTTGTAGGGTTAAATTGTTAGCCCTAGCCCAATGTTCTGATCTATTGTCAGGAATATATGCTATGTGATTTTTATAATCTTTTTTTATTAGTTCCCTGACTGTAGTACCAGCGCATTTAGGTGTATGTATAAAGGCAGCTTTATAATCCATAGGTTAAATTAAAAATGTAAGAAACTCTTTTTGTCAATAACCATAAGCCTTTTGCCTTTCCCGGATATGCGTATATTCGACATCATCTAATTGGCGTTTAATGTCAGGCAGCTGCATAGGTCCATCCCAAGGAGTGTAAAAGAATTTTTGAAAAAACTGACGTTCAAACAACTCAGCAGCGTCTACTTCTTCGTTATGCTTATCAAAAATACTTTGAAGCTTGTCTTTAAAAGTAGAAAGTTGCTCTTGTTGTAATTTAATAGCGTTAGTGCGAATTATTTCAGGATCTAAATTCTTTTCCTTCATAATAGAAACCGCTGAACTAACCTCGTCTGTAAGTTCCGCATCAGTCTTGTCTGCAGGATCAATAACTATTGAATTGTAATCATCATACCAAATATCTCTACCACCCACAGACTGCATGCTAACTACAGGAATACCTGAAAGTAAATATTCAGTGCTCGAGTAACAAGAACCTTCAGCATACGATAAGATCAAACCACAATGAGACTGTGCGCAAAGCTCAGATACTTTTTTTGGTCCTAAATCAGGAACAGGGTTCATAAAAGAGTATTCCCGGTGCATGTAATCGTATTCAGAACCAGGTCCTTTTATAAAAGCCAAATTTTCTACGCCGTTAGATAAATGTAGATTTTTAAACAAAACAGGACGTGAGTTAATAATTGCGTCAAAATTTTTGTGTGTGCTTATAGTATAAAGTCTAGGATCTAACATAGAATTATGGTTAAAAACAATAGTGCCTAAGTCACTGTTACTTTCCACAAAATCTTTAATAGCAGGCTCAGGACATTCAATGATTACTTGTTTATGAGGAAGTCCAAGCTCGTCAGCACTCGCGACAAGCCTACCTAAATACCAATGTTTATAATTACCGTAGAGTGCCGGGCCTTTTTCCTGGTGAAATATATAAGTAGTCTTGTCATGTATAAAATTACTAAACTCTCTATTAAATTTTTTAGTTCCTTTAACTTTTTCAAAGTCTGATCCAAACCAACCTTCCTGACGTATGATACGTAAATCAGGACTTATATAAAATGTGTTACAATTTAGCATTATTCGAAAGTATATTTAAATTTTTCTATATCTTCTGCATGTAATTTAGAAATAATGTTTTTTGTCACATCATTGTAATAAGTAGAATAGTGTCTAGAAGTAGATTTATTAAAGTGAGTAACTTTAATCTTCGGCAGGCCAATTTTTTTTGAAACATAGTCCATATCTTTATCAATAGACTCAATCTTTCCTATAAAATCCAGACCACACGTCCAATTTTTAGATAAAAAATAAGGTAGTGTATGATCAGCATTAATTGTCCAATTTTCAAAATTTTTATACTTGTTAATAATTTCACTAATCTTTTTATGGTAACTTCTAAACTGATGAAATTCTTTAGGACCGTTAAAAATTTTTAACATATAATTCCAACGAGATACATGAAGAGCCCAAGGGTTTCTTACAAAAGTAAATTTAAAATATGAATCCCAGTCCCAATTTTGCTGCTCGAAATATTTTTTAGCTTCATGAGGCTGTGAGTGATTTTCTATGTGTGGAATGCCTAACTTGACACAAGTTTGAGGAGTAACTTCAAAATGTGGAGTCAGGGACTTTCTGATAGAAGTTGATCCGGTTTTTGGGACTACAACGTACAAGGCTTTATATTTGTGGGATAATATCATTCGTAAGTGTATTTAAATCTTTCTATATCTTCTGCATATTTTTTAGCTACCAAAAACTTACTTTCCTTATCATAAAAATCATGATAAACAGAAAGGTTACCAGATTTGTTGACATGTGGTAGTATAGAATCCTTTAAACCAAGTTTTCCACATACGTGATTAAAGTCCTCTTGCAAGCTCTCAAGCCGTCCTACGAAATCAAGAATTTGATTACCATCGGAATCAACTATAAAATCGCTCTGAGGTCGTACATGATGTTTATATTCAAAATCAGAATTACTAATTAGAATTAAAAATTCCTTAAAACTAATTTTTTTTATTTCGTCACGCCAAAGTTTAAACCATCTGTAGTGAGAAACCGCTCTGGCCCAAGGGTTTCGCACAAAAGAAAAACTAAAATAAGTAGGCGCCTGAGGATGATGCTCTAATATTTTGTCGTAAAAACAGTGACGCCCTAAACTTCCCCCCGTCATAGTATTATAGTCCTCAATTTTTTTTCTTACAGGATCCCACCTCCACCCAAAGAAATTTTCTATTGAAGTTCCTCCAGTTTTTGGAACGTGTACAAATATGACTTTGTGTTTATGTAGTATCATTCGTAAGTGTATTTAAATCTTTCTATGTCTTCTGCATATAATTTAGAAATAATGTTTTTAGTTTTAGACGTATAGTACTCTTTGTAGTCTTTACGTATAGTACTGTTTTGTTTTTTTAATTCTTTTATTGGAAGTCTTAAAGTTTCACATATTAAATTCAAATCATCCGAAATAGTCTCAAACCTACCAGTAAAATCAGGGTTTCCAATAAAGTGGCTTTGTGGTAACGACAGGTATTGCCAGGCTTCTGGCTTCTCGTCTTTCTCTAGGTTTTCTATAAATTCAGAAAACGGTATTGAAAGCTTACTATCATACCTAGGATATTTTTCATTAAGAGGTACATCTCTTTGTAAATACTTCCAAGCTGAAACAAACCTGTCCCAAGGATTTCGCACAAATGTAAAACTAAAATAACTGTCTAGTTGTTCACGAATAAAATGACGGGCTATAAAATGAGGGACATGGTGTGGGTCTACAGGTTTCCCTGCAACCATTTCCAGATCTTCTCTGTTGGCAATTTGCTCAACAAGATCTTTCCACTTGTCTTCAAAAGAATTTAAATGCCTGGATACAGAAGTGCTACCGGTTCTATGTAGTCTTATGAACGCGTATCTGTGTCTGTCAGAGATAATCATTTCTTAACAGACAATCTATTTTCAGTAGCTGATTTTTTTAAATCCTTCTCTTTATAGCATGCAGAACGAACATCATCTTCATGTGGATTATGGTAAATGTACTTACGCTTAGAAAGATCCATAACTACACGCTCCAAACCAACGTCTTGTAATTTACTATACAGGTCGTCATCGTCCCACCCATAATTATCAAAGTTAGAATAACCCCGGCCTTTATAAAAAGAATCTCTATATATGTAGAGAAAACCATTTAAGTACTGAATAAAACCAGCATCATTATCCACCTCTTTAAGACGCCAGTCTCCTGTAACAAAATTGTTTTTGGTAATCTTAGGCAGCTCGCCAAACAAACTATAGTAAGGATTAATTATGTAATCTACATCAAGCTTTAGAATTTTGTCGCAACTAGAATTATTAAATCCTAAATTATAAGCCTTTCCTAGGTTAAAATATTTTTGATCTTCTACTCTAACTACTTTTATCTTAGGATCTAAATCCTCAAGATACTTTAAACTGTTTTGAGACGACCAATCAACTATTACTATTTCAGATACTCCCTTGCACTGTAACCACGAAGACAAAGAGACTCTAAGAATAGACTCACGATTCATAGCTGCACAAACTATACCGGTTGTATCTTTTTTCTTTTTAGCAGTACCTACTTTTGTAATAGGTATACCACTAAGTTCTGCAGATATCTGTGAAAACGTGCTCCAGTTAGTACCATATATTTTTTGAGTATTTGAAAGGCAAAACATATCTACTAAAGCTTCAGACTGATTAGGCTTCTCATCTGAATGCGTTAGGGTGGGTGGTAAGAAAGTTTTTTCTTCATTTACTATAAGCTTATCACCAAATGTGCGTATAAGATCCTGTTGAGTTTTTTCGCAGTCAGTAGCTAAAAAAACTTTACCTCCGTGGTTGCGTATTACCTCATAAAAATCTTCGTCTTTAGATATTGAATACATATTTTTCCAAGGGCTTATTATAGCGTCTCCTCTTCGTATATGTATACCTATTGTGTTTTTATCAAATTTATCGGATATGTTTTTAATTTTAGAATAAATTTCAGCAACAGGACGTAAAGTTGAAACCCAACAATTGTAATTATAAAGTTTGTACGTTTGCGTAATTCTAGAATCAGTAAACATAAACTCGAGGCAAGAAGAAGTAGTAAGGCAAAAAGAGCCATTCAAAATCTTATCTACAACAAGATCTTTATCTCTAACATAATATTTTCGATCTCTACCTTGTTTAACGTGAGAATCAATACATAAATGCTTACGACGTGCATCAAAATATTCTTTCTCTGTAATAAACTCTATAGAACTGTGAATTGAACTAGTTTTAAATAGCGCATTAAATGCTATAGTAGAAAAACCTTCACTTGGACCCCAATAAATTTTTAATTTACGTCCGGTATTAATAGCACATTTAAAAAGTGACTGTATAGCACGAAGCCTATTACCTAACCCGTTTACAGGTTGAAGATATATAGTGTGAGCACGACCAATATGTAATTTACCAATACGCATGTTACTAAATTAACTTAAAAAAAATATAACATCAATAAAAGTAAAAAAAACTATACGGGAACTATATACGCCCCGTGAGTACGGCATTATAAACAGACTAGTCTCCAAACTCGTAACCCAAAAAGTCTATATCATCCTTATACAGCTCACGAACAATTTCTACCTGATCATTATTGTAATAATCTGTATATGGTTTTTCAAAAACAGGATCTTTTTTTCGAAATGATGTGTTTATATGATAAGATCTATAATCAGGATTGCCCGTAAGTTCTTTGAAAGTCTCATCAATCTTATCCATATCCTCCATCCGTAGTATAAGGTCACAACAAACTTCTCCGTCCTTACGTAAGCCTTTAATCCACCTTAACTGATCTCTGCAGTGAATTTGAGCTTTTAAATGAGGATGAAAAGGCGTAGCTAAAAATTTATCAAAAGTCTCAGCACTGTACATAAACTCTTCAAAATATTTATCATTTATAGGACCGCCAACTCCTGTACTAAGATATGTATAAGCGCTAACTAACCTACTCCAAGGATTGCGTACAGTAACAACTTTCGTATAAGCGTCGAATGTTGGTAGAAATAAATCTTCTAATACACCTTTACTTAACCACTTCTCAATACGAGATTCTTTAATTACATAATTGTAACGATCATCCCACCGCTTAATAAGACTTTTAAAGTCACCATGAGGATTTTTAGCAAAATCGTCAGTAGCATATCTATCGTAATCAACTAGAGCCCTACCAATGCTGCTACTAGCAGATTTGGGATTGCGCATATATATGTATCGATTTGCATGAGATACAATCATTGTTAGATACTTATTTCTTCTCCAAAATTCTTAATTAAAGTAGCCTTACCCCAATGACGATTTTGATTAGAAACAAATTCTTTATTTTCAAGTTTCTTCAAAGCCATTTCTTTATTAGCCTTTTCAGTACGCTTCCACTTGGTATCTTTCATATTCTTACCAACAATGTTTCGTGGAGTTTTTATACGACGCATAAAATTGTTATTAACGACACCTGTCCACCACATCATTCTAAATCCATTTGCCATGACACGATTCATAACATGATGATCATCGTAACCGTATCCAGTAAGATCTTCGTCATAACCTCCGTATTTTAAAAATTCTTTCTTGTACATACCAAACCTACCATGCATCATTCTTTTGCCTTTACAAAAAACTGCTTTTTCTGGCTGAAGTTCAGCTAATTTATTTATCGCATCTGCGAATCCAAAACCGCAGTAATTGTCTGCATCAACATTATTTATAATTTCTCCTTGCGCTAGTCTACTTTGCACATTGCGAGAATGACCCATCTCATAATATTTAGGTTCTGTAGTTTTATAGTAGTTAACAATCCCATCCTCAATAAAAGGACTAAGGTAACGTTTAACCCACTCATCCATGTCATCTTTGCTGTTATAGTTAAGCAAGACAAACTCAACATTAGGATAATCTAAATTATCAGCTATATTCTTAATATAAGTTCTTTTAAGATCATAAGTACGTCCCATACAATTAGTACATATCGATATCTTACGTTCTTTCGTTACAACCTCAGGAAGAGGTTCTTGTTCAGGCTCCCAAAAAGTCCAGTTATATTGCTGCCACAATTTCATATTTTTTGATGTTAAATTGTTTTTTATTTTTGTCAAAAGTGAATTGTTTTAGATGTCTTCTTTCATAGCATGGACGTCTTTAAAATGTACAAATGATTCATTCCTATGTGAAGTTTTTTCCGGATCTAGTATACTATAGTCATACTTGTTAGTAAAAACTACTCTAGGTATTCCAACGCAGTGTGCCATGTGTAGTCCGCCGCTGCATACACCAAAAAATATTTCCGCATTAGCGAGAGTATCCACCCAAGTCGAAAGAGGTACGTAATGACCACGTTCATTTTGAAACTGCAGATGTTTAACAGTATAACCAAGAGATTTTAAAAATTCTTCTAATTCAGGTATCTGTTCAGGAGGTAAATTTTTATCAGGTCCGCCTGATTTACCGTCTAGTTGTAATACAGCTACTCTACTATCATCACCTTGCCAAGTTTTATCAGCCTTAAAGTACGGGACGGAATAATACCAAGGCCACATTGCCTTACCATAATTTTTCCAAGTTTCATCGCTCACGTAAACACGATCAACATAACTCTGACCCAAAGCAGGTATTACTTCTTCTGTTTTTTTCTTTATCTGTTCTTTAGGCTTCCATGCCTTCCAAGATATGCCTACCGGTTGTAGGTAAAGTTCCGATATATGGTATGCAAATTGGACTGCACTAATAACGTCACCAAGGCCGTTACCACCTCTGCATATTAAAGGAAAGCCCTCTTTACCTGGCGCTCTAAATAATTTACCTTCATATTCTCTAGATACAAAAGGCTTATAGTCCTCCTTAAACGGAATATAATTGAAGTCAAACTGTTGAAATATATCATGCATCAGGAGTGAACAAAATATCATGCCTAGCTCTATGAGCTAGTTTGTAGAAACCTAAATTTAGTATTTTATTTATTAAATCGTCACCAACGTACCCACGCTTTGCTAGGCAACTTTTATCGACTTCAGTAACTATTATTGGCTTACACCTGTTAAAAAAATTAATACCACCATCAATTGCCTCTACCTCAAAACCCTGTATATCCATTTTTATAACATGACAACTATCAACATCAGAAGTTATCTCATCTAATGTCATAGATTTTACAGAGTCAGAGAAAAACCAATTTTTACCAAAATTTTTTTGCTTTACCTTCTCACCCCAAACAAGACTACCTGGATTTTTATGTACGCCATAATGTTTAGACGCATCGTCGTATTTTAGTCTGGAGTATTCTTCTCCTGTTACATCAGAAATTAAACAATTAATATTAGTAGATGTAGGACAATTATGCTCAAGACACTTAAAATGAAGAGGATCCGCTTCAACTGCAATAACTTCATCATAACCATGCTCAAGAAAATAAGTAGTAGTGTCTCCCACAAAAGCACCAAGATCAATTGCTAAGCCTTTGCCAAACTGTAACCCCATTGCGTCAAACATAGGCTTACACTTAGCGGAAAGACTTTTTCTATCGCTTAAGTGTTTTGATATTTTTACGTCTCCCTCTACGAGCATAAAATTATTTTCGTCTATGTAAGAAGTTTTGTCGTAATTCTTTGGATTTGAGTAATTTTTCATATTAAACCAATTAGTTCTAAAAATATAAATACAAGTAAACCTATAAGTAATAATTCGTAAATTATATCGAATGGCTTATTAGGGTGCATCAGTCAGTCTCAGTTTTATAAAATTTATTCTTACCTGTACCTAGTAATTCGTCTGAAGTCAGCTGCAGAGTAGAATCTTTGTTAGCTGCCTTATCGACTAAAACTCCCATGCCTGCGTTTATTTGATCAATTAGACTGTTACGCTCTTTATTAACTTTACTAACTTGATTAAGTAAGTTCTCAGCCTGCTCTAAAGATTTGTCGTCCGTTTTAGAAGAAAACTCTCTTCTAGCATCTTCTACATGCCAAAGCCTGCAGTTAGCTATTGTTAATTTATCTATTAAGTCTCCAATTGTATCTGCCATAATTATATTAGTTGTATTGTATAGTTAAAAGTTTCCATGTCTTCTTTAAATATCTCTGCCACTATATTAGCATGATGCGCATCATAATGTACATTATAATAATTTCTTTTTGCCCACTTTATAGGTTTTTTAAAAGGACGATACTGTAAATAAAGCTCACAACAAACATTATACCAAAAATCATCTGTATCTCCGTGAATGTCTTCAAATCGACCCATATCAAATCCTGAAGTATTAAATGTGTGCTGAGCTGGTATATAGTGCGCTATATTACCATTTTTAATCCAGTCAAAGAAAGTTTGATCTAACTTAAAAATATCATCAAAACTAGAATAAATCGAAGCAACTCGATCCAACGGGTTTCTAATCAGACCAAAAGAGTAATCGTAGTCTACAAATTCAGAATACTCCTGTAACCGTAGTTTACTTGAAAACAAATTACCACCGCAACCAGGTATATTTAAATACCTACACTTAAATTGACGAGAGTATAACATTTTTACTAATCGCCAAATTCGTATTGAAAAGTATCTAAATCTTTTGAGTAGGCATTTTTAACAGCCTCAATTGCTTTTGGTGTGTAATACTCAGTATAATGGTCTAAAAGACGACCTCTACCTCGACATACATTTTTCCTAGAATAAAAAAGTTCAGCTCCAGAAAGGTTATGTACGTTCTCAGTAATATGCAGCCAAGATTTTTGTAAATCTTCAAACCGGCCTACATAAAGATCTTGAACGTTGTTTAAATAACGAAACATTGGTGCAAAGTGAGTTTTATTTAAATTATGACACCAATGAGCAGATTGATCTTCAGGACTAATACTATCATTATAATTATTACTTACGTAGTTACACTGATGTACTACCCAGTCTGTAAAATCGGGCCCATGCTTTTTTTGTTTCCATTCAGGCTGTTGGCGGTATACAGAAAACAAACGTGTGAAAGGATTCCTTACAATTGTAAACTTATACAACTCGTCATAGTTCCAAGGCATATTCATTTTCTTATCGTTAAGTATGTGCCCCTCTGGGAACGTACCATTAACAGATACTCTATAAAGCATATCATCGTGAGTCATATGCTGCTTCTGCACACGATGATGATTTCTCCTAAGCCCTCTAATTGAGTATTCTATAGAAGTTCCAGCAGTCCTAGGTATGTGATAAAAGTAACATTTATGATTGTTCGAATATGGCATAATTAAAAACTTTCTACAAAATCAGAAAGACGTTGAATTATTTTTTCTGTACGGAAAGTAGTGTAAGCAACTCTTCTAGAATTTTCACCCATTTCCGTAATTATCTCAGGATGCTCCTTTACATGACAAAGAGTTTTAAAAAAATCGTCTTTGCGTTTATTTAAATAACCGTTGTGATGCTTTAGAACCTGATCTTTATTACCGCCTTTATCCGTAGCGAATACAGGACAACCGCTCATCATAGCTTCTCCTACAACACGAGCCCATGGCTCTTCTCTACCCCAAGAAGGGAAGAACATAAAAATATCAATAGTAGAAAGAAAATCTTTTATAGTTTCAGTATTCTCAGGAAGACACTCTACGTTAGGAATTTTCTCAACTAATTTCCTACAAGTAGTGCTCATGCCCATGAATCGAAATTGGAATGGTAAATCCGGGTAACGTTCATTTAGTTTTAAAATTACGTAAGCTATATCCTCATTCCATTTGTTACCCAGTCCTTTGGAATGCATACCAACTCTTATTTTGTCACTTTTAGTTTTTTCAGTAACTACAGTGTTAGGGTCAATAGGGCTCTCTAATTTAATACGAGGAAATCGTCGTATGTTCTCATACCTATCTTGACTAGTTACCTCGTCGTAAAATTTAGTATTAGTGGTTATTACTCCAACCGAAGGTCCCCTTTCGTTAATCTTATCTAAGTAACGAGATGGACTAATTAAAAAATTAAATAAAAAAACCATTCGTTTTATCTGCGACAGATCTACAACATGACCATTACTAGCTGCCTTACCATCCCAATAATCAGTAGTAGTAAATTCCTTACTGTCGGAATTTATTATTATAATAACATCCTGCTCGTAAAACTTATCAGGGACAGTCATAGCGTTTTGGACAATAGGTATATTATCTTCCAGATAATCTTTAAGTCTTGTAGGAAATTTATCACCCCTAACAAGTAACGTTACTTTGTGGCTTGTGAATCTCGTTAAACCATTAGCCAGCTCGCAACCCCTGAACTCAGAGCCACCAGCCATTTCAAATTTAGAGTATATAGCAATTTTCATTTTGTAAGTATAGTCTGCAGTATTTCGTTCTGCTCGTCAGTGTGCTTTTCGTATTTTAGTATCCCACCATTATAATAAGTTTCTATACCTCTTATGACATCTCTAGGTTGAATCATATCCATACATTTTGCAATGTAGACGTCTTTAGGGGGTAGGTCAGAAAAAATCTTTTCTTTAATTTCAGTTTTAACAGGATATACGCAAAGGTCGTGTTTATCTTTATTGTCTCCGTCTCCAACTTTTGTGCATCTGCTTTTCCAGCAACCACCGTTATCGCAACAATCTAAAGCGCCATTAAGAGAGAAAAACCTATGATGCGGATACTGCTCCCATTGCGCGGGCTCTCTGCCTCCTGCAATAACTATCGCAGGACGATTACGTAAACCATGCTTGCTTTCAGTAGCTGCCGCGAGGTGCATTCCAAAAGTGACAGGGCTAATACATCCAGATGCGTGATACATCAACCTAATGTACTGACGCATATCAGTCTTACCTATTAAATTTATAACACCCTTTAATGGAGGGTGAAAGTGACTTTTCTCCCCACACTGGACAAAAACTATACGACCCTTAAAATGATCTACAATTTTTTGATAGTAAGCTGGATTCCACCATTTTGCTGTAAAGTCATATTTACCGCCTGCCATTAGAATCCAAAATCGTCCTTTATAACCAAGCTCCTCTATTTGAGAATACCAATGCTTTTCATCAGGTCCAATGTGAATATCTCCTCTAAAGTCACCCATGGGTATTTGTAAATCTAAAGCAGTCTCAAGATGCTTTCTAAAACCATGAATAAAATGATAAGGAGAGTCGTTAGACTTATGGATTAAAGGATAGTCAGACTTAATAACTTCATCTGCATCTTGATTTGAAAAATCAGAGATATAAGGATTATTTTCCCAAATAGCGGGACAAGATGTATCCATTTTTATTTCAAATTTCTCAGGATGTGCTTTTTTGAGGTCACGTACGGCTGCCGTTAGCATCATTATGTCACCTGGGGACTGGTAATTCTTTAGTATAATCTTACGCATACAATACCTGTTTAAATAGGTATATCAATGCATGTCAAATTCAAACTAAAATATCAGAAAGGAATGTAATGTTTTTTCTTTAAGACATTACGCGGAAGACCTTCAAAATAGGATGATACAAAATCTAGCAACCCAGGATCTAAATCACCCTCATGTCGTATAAACCTAAAAAACGTATTTTTTGTACGATATCTAGCGGCCATTCCAACCAGCATATCCATCGGACTATATACTAATGTAGGTGCGTTACATAGAGAAGCTAGGTGCATAACACCAGTATTCTCAACAAAAGCAAGTCCGCAGTTTTGAAGCATTGATACAGCAGCGTCTTCAGGGTCATCGTATTTAAAAGAATATTCGTTCACATCCATATCTTGTGTGCCTTTTTCAGTGCCGACTATACCTATGCGTAACCAAGGTAATTTTTCTTTCAATTGATCTATATGTGATTTTTGAACTTGTGAATTACGGAAAGCATGATGATCGCCCAGATCCCTAACACTTAAAACAAGATCTACCTCAACTTTAACTTTGGGTTTAAAGTCAGGTAAATAAGCCGGATCCATACCGAACTCGTATAATCCTGAAGACTGAGGACGCCACAAATGATAATCTTCCCACTTGGGATTTTCTTTTATTATTCTCTGAGTTAATTCAAAAGCACGATAAAAAGCCCAATTACCTCCACAAACTTTCCTACCTTTATTTCTCTTGTCGGAAAAAGGTAAAATATCTTCTTCCTCATCATAATCGTGATAAAATTCAGTAGCGTTAGGAAAATAAACTTTATGCGACTCCGGACAGACAACTACTAAATTATCTGCTTTAATTTGATTAACCTTACGCACATAAGTATTACAGTACCAACCAAACTCACCATGATGCGGCATGCAAAGTACGTTTCTTTGGTCCCAACCTCGTATGCCTTGAGAAATTTGACTTAAATAGGATTCTAAATTTTCGTTGTAGGTCATTTGTAACGTTTACTTGGTAGGCTGTAAAAACCGACGACCATAAAGATTAAGTCAGTGAAGGTCATAAGCAGTAAACCACCAGTAAGAGTCACAGTCTCAAAAGTGTCAGCACCTACGAACCATCCAAAGATGCCATTAGAACCACCATTTGGTACTAATACCTCATATTTAATCTCAGGATTAAGGGCGTAGAATATCATTAAGAAACAATACGTGAAAGTAAGCGACATAAAAAGAATACGCCTAGTTACCTTTACAAATGGATCAGAACGAGTATCTTTATTTTGCGCCGCAACAAGCTCCATGATTTTATCATCACGGGCGTGCATGTACTGAGCTTCAAGTTTTTTTTGCTCGAGCCAGTGATTGAGTAGATTACAACCTAACTTGATCCCGGCTCCTATTATCGTATTGATGATAGGACCCATTTTTAATCTATGCTATAGGTTTTTGACCTGGAAATAACTTCCCAATAGTCCCTGCAGACATACCCTTGTTCTGGGCGTTTAAAATAAGTGGAAGAAGTTTGTCTATCTCCCGACTATTAAATTTAGGAGATATAGGTTTTTGACCTGGGAATAACTGTCCAATTTTACCTCCTGCTAATCCTTTTCCACCTCCTAGTTGAGAGATGCCTTTTCCACCTAGTCTTCCTAGTGCCGCCATAGCTTTCTTTGTATAGCTCATGGCTTTCTTTTTCTTGTCGTCTTTCTTCTTCTTGTCTTTAGGCTTCTTGCCTCCGACTGGCTGGCAACTACCATCACTATAAGCATCCTTACCAGGAGTAGGTTCATAACCTTCCCAGCAACGACCTTTGGCCTCTTTATTCATTTCGTTAATACGAAATCTTACTTCTTTAAAGAGTTCCATAATTAATTAATTTTATCGTAAACTTCTTTGCTGCAGAATTTAGCAAGCTTAGTACCATCATCATCAACGGCACGCAGACCGTAACGAGTTACTTCCTTACCATTCTTGGTCATGCGTTTATACTCTACTGCTTTAACTTCAGATTCATCAATTGAAACAGTTTCTTTTTTCTTAACGTTGTAAAAATCCATATTTAATAATTAGTGGTTATATTCTACTCATTATACTTCTTAGCGTTTCTAGTTGTCAATATAAACAGTAATAGTGATGAGAGCAAAAAAAATCCCCCCTGCGTCCAGGAGGGATATCACACATAATATCTACAACAACAGAAATAAATAAAACAAATGTAATAATAAGTATATAGTACTAATTGTCAACCGGTTTAGGTTTCCGCTTGCTCTTAATATATTCTATAAGTTTTTTAATGTTAGTATAGTTTACAAATAAAGGAGCTATACAAAGAAGCATAATTATAAGACCAAGCCAAACAACTACATTCCAAGCAGATGCGGATCTATCATTATATATAATAGAGCTAGTTGTTGTGTTAGCATCAACTATAGGAGGAGCAGCTTGAATAGAGTTGTCAATCTGCTGGTCTTTGTTAAATATTTTTTTTACAGGACCTACGCATCCGAATTGAATAGGAATTAGTAGTAAAATTAAATATCGCATATATAACTAATTAGCAGCTAATACATATACGAGTCAATAGATAAAAAAAATGACCACGTAATGTGGTCATTTAAAAACTATAAGTTTTTAAGATTGTCAAGAATAGCAACAGGAGCTACAAATTCAGCGGCAGGTATATTACCTTTCATGTACTGTTCAGCCTCCGATTTAGCTTGTTCCTTGTCTACTCCGATACTGTCGCACTCCGAAGCGTATCGAGCAAAAATCTCAGAAGCGTCTTCATTTACTTCATCAATCGCACCCATAAGTCCTTTGAGCTGCTCGCCTATTCTACCTGGCAATCTTTCAGCTGCTTCTTCAAGATCTTGAGGAGTCATAGGTTTTATCTCATTATTCATTTGAGAATACTCCATGGGACTATTGTTAACCTCATCGCCTAAAAGCTCAGTCTTAACACGCTCCGGGCTTATGATATCCAAGTTGGTCAGGTCAGATTCTAACATCAAATCTGTTTTTATATAAGCTTCAGCATCTTCAGTATTATCTACCTCCTCAGGCAATAAACGAACTTGATCGTCATATACACGTTCACAGGCAGATTGGAAACTTTCCTTATCTGCTGCGTAAAAAATATCTACTTTATCTACTAATGAATTGAAATCTTCTTTTTGAGAGTCATTCGAATACATATACATAAGATCATAGATCTTAAACCATATCATTATTGTTTTATTTTCTTCCATTTTGTTTTAACTAAAGAAGTTATCGGCGTTTTCGCCTTTGTCGTCTATGTAATAATCGGCAGCTATTTTACTACCCACACGAAGTCTGTGATGCTTAACATTCCACGAACTAAGTTGGTCTCTAGTAATTTCGTACCAATCAATGCCAGTTTCTGAACCTCTGGCAGTCTCTATTATAATTGTGTGTCCCTCATCATAAAGGGAATTTACTTTTTCTATGCGGTCCCAATTGGGAACTGCTAGTTCATATTCACCGTCTGTATCGCTACATAAGGTATTATCTAAATCGAAACAATATATTAAACTCATTATTTACGTAAAGACTTCATTTTTTCCAATTCAGCGTCAGTCACTTTTTTAACCTCGTCCCCAAGTGATTCTTCAAGTTCTCTGATTCCTCTTACAAGTTTAAACATAGCATGAGGTTCAAGAGAGCAAGCTTGATCAGAACCCCACATACCTTTGTCTAAGGTAACATGTCTTTCAATAATTTGAGAACCTAAAGCTACTGTAGCTATAGAGCTCAACAATCCGTACTCGTGTCCGCTGTAACCTACATTACTTTGAGGAAAAGCCATTTTAAGAGTTTGAATGCAACGCAAATTTAAATCTTTGACTGGGGCCGGATAAGTTGAGTTACAATGTAGTACGTCAAGATGTACGCAAGTGTCTTGTTTAGCAACTAGCGCATAAGCTTTTTCTACATCGCTGAAGTCACAAGCTCCAGTAGATATTATAACATGTTTAAATTTACTACCTACATAAGATAAATACTCTTCGTCATTTATTAAGGCACTAGGCACCTTGACCCAAGGTAAATCGTAATCAACTAGGAAATCAACTGAATCGTGATCCCAAGGAGACGCAGACCAGTCTATATCTAACGCATTACATAAGCTTGCTATCTCATCATACTCGTCCTGTTCAAACTCAACTCTTTTCTTATAATCTAAATAAGTAATGTCACCCCATGGAGTGCTCCTTATCTTAGATTTTTGAGCTTCGGGAACACAGACGTCTGGATTGCGTTTTTGAAATTTAACTGCGTCAAACCCGCAAGCAGCTGACAAATTTATTAACTTACGACATACATCCATGTCGCCGTTATGATTTATTCCTATTTCTGCAATAGTATAAGTTTTATTATATTTATATCTAGTTAAGTTGCTCATTTTTAACGTATTCCTCCCAAGTTAGTGAAAACCGATTATATTTATATATACATGTGTTTTTAATATCAAACATATTGTAACCATCAATAAGCATAGCTTGTTTAAACAAAGCCATAATATCTAGGTCATCATTTTCAGATTGGAAATACTTCTCAGAAGAAGTACTCCTATTTTTAAACTGAAAAGTTACTTTATACTCGTTAACACTGTACGACATATTAACCCAATGTAGGGTCGTCGTCGCCTGTGTCAATAAATATATCGTAATCTCCGTTTGTAATTTCTGCTTTTACAAACTCTATAGCGCCGACAATAGACTCTAGTGGTAAGTCCCACTCTTTCTTATATCGGTGTATCATAGCTTGAAGATCCCAAGTAAACTGGTCAATTTGTTCATAATGACCATTTGGGATATCTGAAGGATTAAAACTGTCATCTCCATTTGTCGATTCCATATCTGCAGAGTATCCGCGTATAAAGAACAATGCAAAGATAAAAAAAGAGCTAACAAACTACACTTATATATAACCCGTATAGAGCTATAATTGCTTATCGTGGTCATGCCTTAAACGGCCAATCCAGTCAGGTATAAAGTTTTCGATTGTATTAGTAGTTTTCCAACCTAAAGTGTTCTTTATCTTATAGTTACAAGCAAGAGTCTCTTTTGGCTCTAGTACTTTAGGTAGGAATTTATAGTCATTAGGAGAGTCAAACAATTTAGCTAAATCTAAGACAGAACGGTTATCAGCATTACCTACGTTAAAAACCTCTCCTTTTAGCCCTGAATCAGCTGCGAGTAAGTTAGCTTGTACAACATCCTGTACATATGTAAAATCTCTACGTTGCTCTCCGTCTCCTGTTATCGTAATAGGCTCATCATCAAGAACTTGCTGTGCGAATATACCTGGAGCCAGCCTATATTGACCACCACGTACTGACATCCTGTCACCGTATACATTAAAGTAACGCAAAGAAACAGTTTTAATATCGTATACTGATGCAAAAGTATTACAGTAAGTCTCTCCAATTGCTTTTGTACAAGCATAAGGACTAAGAGGATTTACAGGAAGATCTTCCACCATAGGCATAACCTTAGGCTCTCCGTATACAGATGAGGAAGAACTAAATACAAATGTAGGTATCTCGTGAACCACACACATCTCCAGAAGATTAAACGTACCTGTAACATTGACATCATGATATAATCCAGGATCTTCAATAGAAGGCTGAACCCTAGCCAACGCAGCAAGGTGGAATATACCATCAACCCCTACAAATATAGATTCAACATTATCTAAGGAACGAATATCAGCCTGAGCAAATGAAGCATTAGGATTTATGTTATCTGCGCTACCATAAGATAAATTATCTAAAACGGTAACTTCATGCCCAAGTCCGACTAAGGCGTCTACTAAATGACTTCCTATAAAGCCAGCTCCTCCAGTTACAATATATTTTTTCATAGTATTCTTTGTTTAATTTCAGAAGATGATATGCCCTTAGTGTAAGGTATATAAACTAAAGTAATGTTCTGCTCATCAAGCCACTCCTGCGTAAAATCCATTTGCTTATAGTAATCTTTATGAGCCCAGTCATCTCCAACAGCAATAATGTTTGGATTAGCGCTTTGTATTGCAGGTTTACTATCCCTACCTCCTACGTTTGGAATTACCTTAGAAACTAATTTAGAATTTAAAACACTTAGCTTACGCTCCTCATAATTTAAAACAGGAGTCTTCTGTTTAAACTCATAAATAAACTCATCAGTATTTAGAGATACAATTATATTAGATGATAAATTCCTACATTTATTTAGAAAATTTATATGACCGTAGTGAAACAAATCAAAAGTACCGCCGGTATATAATACGCTATCGATCATTCTAAAATAAACTCACAGTAGTAACTCCACGTTGTTGTATAACTTTGTGGGCGCATTCGTTTGCAAATGGTATGGCTTTTTTTATGTCACCTGTCTCAAGCCATTTTACTGCAAGTGAAGCTATAAAAGTATCTCCGGCGCCAGATACGTCTATTGTCTGTAACTTACCTGGTGCGGGGAAGTTTACATCTCTAAAATCACAACCATCCTCGCCTTTTGTGACAATTGTTTTTTTAAGCAAGCCTTTACCCATGGTGTCTTTGGTAACATTAAACTCAGGCTCGTTTATCTTTATAAACCTAGCTTTGTATGCCCAAGTAGCCTTGAGGCGTTTTTTGGTATCTAGAAAACAATTTGGATTCAACGCAAATATTTGCTCTAAAGACTGCTCATCTAAAAAACCTTTGTTGTAATCCGATACAATTACCAGATCAGCGCTGGCTATCAATGGAGTATTTATACCCTCAAGAACTATCTTATCTGCATAGTCACTTTCATCTACGCGGGTAATCATCTGATTAGTTTTGTAGTCAATGTATCTTGTCTTAGTTATATTGCACGGATTTTTAATATGATGACAGGGTAAGCCAAGGCTGCGCACATTTGAAGCTACGTTACCAGCCATACCATCGTTAATAGTAACATCGCCTGTGGGTTTAAAAACAGGTACTGGTGCCTCCGGGCATATGCGGTCACAACGACCATATATAAACTTATCTTTACAATTTTCTCCTATTACGACTACTGTTGCTTGCGACGAGGAGCTGCTTTCTTCTTTTTGCATGGTTTTTTTGTTTCTTTTAATTTTTTTAATGTAGATGTCCAAGTAGAAGAATAAAACATCCACTGGTTACTATCATCGTTTTTATACCATATTGCTGTTACGCCTATGGGGGCTTTCATGTGCTTCAAAGATATTTTAAAATCTTTGGCTAGCTTTTCGGCACTATCTTGTGCCTTACTCAATTTTCCCTTCTTTCCTTAATTTTTCAATCGCAGGAAACAAAGATGTAGCTATTGCATGAGACAACTGCTCAGGATCGTAGCCTTGATCTAATATCGCCTGCTCATTTGCTATTAATACTTTACTTACTTTACTTACGGTATCCTCTAAGGACTTACACTTGATTGTCGCGTTAGAGCACTCATCAATTTGTTGCTTAGTCAGGACAAGGTTAAGAGATATTTTACCATACTCTTTTTTTTCAGTTTCAGCGGATTCAGTCATGTATCTTTGGTTATATTTTTGTTTTGATTGTGTCAAGTTTTCTTAGATTTTTTTAATTTTTGTTTAAAAACGTATTTTTGAGTCTGATATAACTCGTGTAAATTAAAAGATTTCATCTCTCCACGAAAATCCTGCTCATGATGAGCTCTCATGCAATACTCATATAAATTAGCGCAATTCATCCCATCAGCTTTTAAATTCTCAGAAGCCCATTCGCTATTTAAAGTAGGAATAGTACCATCTCTTAATTGCTTAAAATTTATAAACAACCCGCTTTTTTCAAAATACCAATAACCATAGTTACGTTGCTTCAAGCGTGGATCTTTTACAATACCGACTGGTATGTTCCGGAGTATAGCTTCTGCCATTACAGTAGAACTTATGGTAAGACAGAGATCAGTCTCATCAAGTAATTTAGATATTGGCTCGTAAGTTAGTTTAAAATTAGAGGGTAATGGTTTCCTGTTTTTACCAGTGAGCTCTTTTATTATTTTTTCCTCATGCCATAATACAGGATGTCCAGAAGCTACGCCTATTGGATTTCGTGGTTTGAAGTTTAAAGTTACATCAGGCCTTGCTGAACAATACTCTATCAATTTACGTATTAAGTAAGTCCTATCAAAGAGATTATTAGGAAAAGCATTTTGCCCTGCAAACAATACATTAGTTACTTCATCATTTTTCCGGCGATGGACTCTGTCTGATCTTGCATTTCGTACATGAATATCCCAAGTAGGTAATCCAGTGACGAATACGTTATTCTCGTTAACATAAAAACTTTTATCCGCCTTACAGACTGCTTTTTTGTAGAGACTTAAACTTTTACTAGAGTTTATAAAGTAAACATCAGCCCCACTTCTGTACAAGTAAGGAGCAGCAATTCCAGCAATCTCTAGTCCTGGTATACCTGAGACAAGAATTGGTCTTTTCTTTATACGTTTACTTCGTAGTAAAGTATTATAGTTTTCAACAAATCGATCTAAAAAATCAAAAACAACAGGACCAGATAGAAATAGAAAGACGAAATCAAATTTAAATTCTTTTACTTGCCTGCCACCAATTTGAAAAAATTTAGTCTTAGAACTTTTTAATACTTTGTAACCAGTGATCCCAGCTAAATGATCTTTGCTAAGTATATACTTACCTTTGTGGTCAAAAACATAGAAAGTACAATCTATATCTTTAGTCTTAAAATAATCTGCTACCGTATTGGCTAAATAAACTTCAGAATCTGTAGATACGCAAAAAGCTGCCTTCAAATTTCAACATCTCCTCCAGGATTTGAATTTACCGATTTACTCCAAACAGCCTTTCCATTATTCTTAGCAATCTCAAAACGTTGCTGGTTTTGCCTATAGATTGTCCCTGCTGCGTGTTGGTTAGTGTAAATGTTGTTAAGACCGTAACCATATGTAATTAAATAACGATTTGATCCATAAGTATCTTTATACTGACTTAACTGACCTCTATGCATTACTTTCTGGTCAAACACAATTGCATCCTTAGGTCCGCTTTTAATACATACATCTTCAAATTCGTCACCACCTTTGTTCTTAAACTTATTAGCCTGAACTTTGTGACTACCAGGTCGCATCCAAAGACCATGTTCGTTGTTGGTATGATCTTGTAGTAGTATACAAATTTTTATAATTTTATAACCAGGATCATAAGGATCTTTATCCTGAAAGTGAGATAAACGCTCTGGAAGTACATCAGTATGCCAGTTAGTAATTTTATTCTCATGTAAATCAGAGTGTTGAGCGTAAACCCAGTCAGGTCCTAAAATAGTACTTACAATAGTAACAAGCCTAGGATGTTTGTGTAAATTATTTAACGTACCAATCTCACGTAAGCGTCCGGCCCATCCTGGTATTACTTTACCGTCATTAAATTCTAAATACTTTTTTTGAAACATAGACTCACAAGCAGCTCTGTAAGTTTCGAGCTGACCTTCGGTCAATACGTTTTTAACTACCATATAGCCGTCTTCATTAAACTTTGCTAAATCTAAATTTTGCTTGATTCCATTAATTTTCATACTCTTAAAAATTTGTTATATATTGCTATGGTTGTCAATGTTTTAACATTCAACCACTGTACAAACTAAAAAATTCATTACATAATTCAGTATTTTTGCATTTATGCTTGTTGTCAGGTACAATTTTTCTAACAGCTATAGACTTGTGTATTCGATGTGCGCATGCTCTACCTTTAAGTGAAATATACTTATAAAAGGCGGACATTCTTAATTTTGGTATCCAATGAAGGACATCAATGACCTTGTTCTCATCAGATCGCAACTCCTGGCACAAAACAAACACGTAGCTTTGTGTGGGTTTAAAAGTACATAGTTCTCTAATTAACCGAAGTTTGATATTCATGTCTCCGCGAATAACAAGGGTATAGTCAGTCCAGTCTATATGCCTTAAAGCTTTTACTGTTGTTGTAAATTGAGAAGAGTTTTCCTCGCTAGACAATAAAATTTCTTCGATTTTAATATTATTAAAACGTAGTAACTCTTTAATTTCCTGCCTATAAGCACTGTCTGCGCTTGTGTAAGTGCTTATATAAACCGTGACATCATAGATTCTACTTAGTTCGGTTATCAGCCTTACGTAGTTTTTTAAGACTTCTTTAAAATCGATAGTATAAACAGGATTTCTTTTTTTTCTATTTGATAGTGGAGTCCAATTCTCCTTGTATATAAAACCTCTTATTACTATATTAAGTTTTTTACGACGTTTTCTCATTTAATAGCCTCTACATACAAACTTTGGTGGGGACGTGTTTGATCAAAAGTAGACTCTCTTAAAAATTTACATTTAGACTGTAAATAAGAAGATTTGTAAATTTTAGAAAATCCACATTTAAATAAAATTGTCCTAAGTTTACCATAGTTAAAAAAATTAACATGAATACCCTCAGTATTTCCAATATACCTAGTTCCTAGCTCGTAGACATGCTCTAGGAATTTAAATGGATCAGATCGCATTCCTGTTACAACTTCTTGCTTTGTAATTAAATTATCTCTTAAAAGATGCTGTATCGGCCCTAAGCTTCTGGCTGATATAACCTCTATTGGATCTACTACTTTATTAGGATCTAACCATGGAAAAAAACTATGGTCATTAGAATCAGATGCCGCTATAAACAAAGATGCGTCCGGTACTACTAATCTTAAAGTCCCCCCTAGCTTAAGACATCTATATGCCTCTTTAATGGCATGATATACAAACTGGTTATGCGTATGTTCTAGCGAATGAGAACAGTAAACAATGTGCAATGAAGAATCTTCTATGTCTAAGGAAGTCTCTTCTTCATAATTAAATAAATGATCTATAAATACCTTATCTACATTTTTATTTGCCTGATAAGAAGCCCAAGAAAGCCCATCGTATAATCTATCTGCAGTTCGCCACCATTTTCTCTGCCATTTAGAGCCAGAACCTAAATTTAGAAAAGGACGCTTATCCAACTCCTCATCAGGATAAGTCTTGCGATAAACTCTATTATAAAAAATTCTTGGATTTAAATTAGGCATTACTTTAATAAAAATCTTAGCACGTTAACGGTCTTCTTCAATGCTATTATTTCATTGTAGTAAGATTCCCCATCTTCTGTGTTTCTATACTTGTACATCCTAAACTCCTTTATCTTTATACGACGTTCAAGAAGATCTATAATATAGCCGCTATATGGCTTTATCTCGTCTAATAGCTCATTAACTTCTCTAAGCTTTTTGGTACTATCTTTCACGATAAAAAGGTGGCGGAGAAGACTGGATTCGAACCAGCGGAAGGCTTGACGCCTTCAACGGTTTAGCAAACCGTCGCCTTAAGCCACTCAGCCACTTCTCCTGAATGCCATAAGGGTCCATGTGAAATACTTATAGTCAGATACTGAAGCTCGTAATTTATCTTCCAATTCTTGATCTGTATGAAAATCATGGCTAGCCATAACATCGCGAACATACTGATTATCCTGTAAGTTTACATGACCTGATCCTCTTTGACCTGGTACTGCCCATGAAAGGATTATGCCTTTCTTAGTATGCTTTACTAAGTTACTAACAAGTTTATCCTCAAAAGGCTTAGGTACATGCTCTCCTACCTCTAAACATAAAGTCCAGTCACGAGGTTCAAAATCAAAATCAGATGTTAAGTTTAATATCTTACCTACACCTCCAGTAAGTTCAGGAGTTAATGGACTACCGTCGTAACAATCGAAGTCTACACCAGTCTCCATTAAAGCTTTAGCATACGATGCATCACCGCAACCAAAATCAAACCATTTGTCCTCAGTACCTTTAAATGTTGCTACAAGAAAATCTCTTAAACCAGGATCAGTTTGGTGCGATTTTATATCTATCCAAACACCTGTTTCTCTACATATTTTTTTTCTTGGCATCGTACTTTTATTAGCGAGTACTGCATTTAATCAGATCATCAGAAAAAAGTTCGGGCTCTTCTTCAACTCCTGCATACCAATTAGGCATATACTCTTTTGTCCACGCAAACCAATCAGTTTCAGGTATACCTCTATCAAGCCTGTCCTTCATCCACTCACGAGACACAGCATTAACACAGAGAAATTTACCGGCTCCTGGTGGGCATAATTTTCCATAATCTTTAAAAGGCACCCAAATGTACTTAGCTTCGTCAGGATTATTTTTCTTATACCAGTTTCCCCAACGAAGTTCATGAGTTTTATATAACTCATCGAAAAAAGGTTTCCACTCCTCGCCAGTTCCTCCACCCATGCCTGGATGCATTTCCCACATAAGTTGAGTTGCGCCTTTTGCAATATCAAGAGCTGGTTGACCTTCATCAATAATAGCTTTCTCTCCACCTTCGCAATCGCATTTAATGATGTATGGCTTTGAAGTATCTACGTCAAACTCGCTAAACATTTCAGTAAGTTTATAACCGTCAACTTGTGTGTGATTTTCTTCAGTAGCCTCTGGAAGTGGATTGCTTGCAGAATTACTGTTATTATCAATAAATATAGGACTGTGTGAAGCAATACCAGCACGGTGTACTTCTACGCCAGCTCCACCCCAAATCTCGCAGGTTTTCTGGAGTTGATTCCAAGGTTTCTCGCTAACTTCAAATCCTATGACTCTAACCTGACCCATAATCATCAAAGGCATTACACATGTGTCACCCATGCCTGCTCCTATGTCGATGAACGTTCCAATTTTTTCTGTTGCGAATTTACGAATGTCGTAACAATCCCATTTTACCATTTTACCTGCCATAATATAATTTCCTTTATTTGTGATTAATGAGTTATGTTTAATAATTTTTCCTTAACAGAGTCAAACACAATTTCAGGTTTAAGGTTATACATACATTTATGACTATGTTTACAGGGCTTTTGAAATTTATTTATAAAGCATGGACTGCATTTTACGTCAAAATTAAGAACGTCATAATCATAATACTTAGCCCAGTAATTAAAGTCACTATATCCGCTCTGTAATATCAAGGCCTTACCTGCTGCATATTTAGAAACATAATGACTTGTTCCAGTTTCTAGACCTAAATACAGTTTACTTTTGTGTACGCAGTTCAAAACCCAATGATTACGCCAGCCTCTCATACTTGGACCTGGTTTATCCATGTCAGTATAGGTTATACCTTCTTTATCAAACATTTTCTTTAACTCTTCAAAGTAAGGCCAATTTCTATATGGTGTATATATACCTGTACGTGAGCATATAGCTACATCAACACCCTCGACATGTGAGACGTCTTTATAGAGAGTTGGTATAAAATTATTTTTTATAACTAATTTTTTACCTACAACATCAGATAGATAATCAACCTTCTGATCTATAATGTTAGTACCAGAACTTTTCTGTATGGTAGGATTAAGTAAAACCATACGATCCTTATAATTAACCGGACGTTGTGTGGGACAGTCTAACAAATGAGAAATTATATTTTTACCTGAATGCGCAGTAAATCCGTTATCAATTAAGATATTAACCATCCATCCGGCGATTAGTTTGTCTCCAAAACCAGTACCGTTCCAGTACGGTCTATATGAGATCACTCTTGAGTTTCTTTTTGAAATTTATCGTCCCAGAAACTATTTGAATCATATTCAGGAGGTTCTGGTATATCGATATCATCTTCAGTGCATTTAGACACTATAAACATAATAACAGCAATACCTATAAATAAACCAAGGAAACCCCATGGTAATAACCCTATAGGTGCTTTACCATCATGCTCTTCAGGCTCTTTAGACTTAGAGCTTTTTGAGCTTATACTACTTTTAGAACTGCCAGAACTTTTAGAACTACCAGAACTCTTAGAACTTTCAGAGCTCTTGGAGTCTGATGAGGTAGATGACCCTCCAAACATGGTTTCAAGATCTATAACGCCGTAACCCCAGGAATTGTCTCTACCAAGCCTGCCTTTATCCATCGTGTATTTTTTTAAGTGTTCACGAATTTCCTCCACTGTCTTGCAATCATTCTTACCAGTTTCTTGCTCTTGTTTTTTATGTTTAGACAACATAAGAGCTATAACTCCCGCCATAAATGGACAAGCCATTGAAGTCCCACTTAAACTAGCATAAGTATTACGTAAATACGTACTGTAAATATTAACCCCAGGAGCTGCCCATTCCACAGCTTCTCCTCGTGATGAAAAAGATGCTACTTTTCCATTTTTATCAAAAGCTGCTATAGCGATAGTTTCATCATATGCAGCAGGCCAATTAACCCCACCGTAACCACTATTACCTGCAGCACACACTACAGGTATATTCATGTCATACAAAGTTTTTATACGACTCTCTAATAACGGAGATGGTGACGAACCTCCTAGGCTCATAGAAACAATATCAGGTTTAGTGCTAATGCAGTGGTCTAGCCCTGCAGCAACAGATTGCCAGCTTCCAGATCCGGAGTCAGATAATACTTTTACTGAAATACATTTTGATTTAGGAGCTACTCCAACCATACCTTGGTTATTGTCTAGGCCGCATATAATACCTGTACAGTGAGTTTGGTGTCCATTTTGATCAAAGATATCATCAGAACCGTTGAATGCATTGAATCCTGGTTTACAATTTAAATCTGTATCAGGGTGTAATGGATGTCCTGTATCTAGGACTGCTATTTTTATACCCTCGCCCTTAGATTCTTTCCAGGCTGCTGGTACATTCATTTGCTGCAAGCCCCAGTCAATCACTTGACTCATACTTGAGACGGTTTTGTCTACTGTATAAGGCGGTAAGTTTACTTCATCTTCTTTCATAATTTATTTCCTGTACTCTATATGTTTAGGTAATGACGATATAGCTCCGGGTACTCCTTCATTAACACGCCAGCATAGAGGACCAGTTTTCCAAGCTATTAAAGAGTTCATATTAGTATATTCTTCTTGTTTAAAGAAATTGTAAACAACTTTTGCTTTAGCTTGGTCAAATTCAACTATTCCTTTTTTGTGAAACTCAATTATAAGGTCATCTATAAGATGTATGGCACCTGTAATTATGAGTTTATACAAAACTTCGTACTCAGCGCCTTCTATATCTAGCTTTACTATTACTCTATCTTCCTTGGTACAAGTCTCATATAAGAATTTTGCAAAGTCAATTGTCTCTACATTTATAAGATTTTTATTTTTATTAGGAATAAATAAAGAAGAAGACATCCCGCTGTTACCATAAATTGCAAACTCTAAAATCTCACCATCAGTATGCCAAACAGCTTTATTATGAATATCTACGCCGTCCGTTTCACTAAATAATAATATATCAGGATTTGCCTCAAAGGCATAATATATAATGTCTGAGTTATCTCTACCTATTAAGTCATTAGGTATACCCATGTTAATATGACCTTGCTTATTTTTTATTTCGTTCATTAAAAGATTCCTGTAGATACCTCTGTTAAACCCACAATCATAAAAAATAATACTCATGATTTTATTTTGTCTATAATAGACGATGTACTCAAGCCATAAAGAGTAGGGACGAATTGAATATCGGCACCAACATACAAAAGAGCTTCTCTTTCCTGCGCATCAATAGTGTCCATGTTATAATCTCCTGCTTTTACATATATATCAGGTCTTAGCTGTTTTATCTCATTGTGTAATCTCTCACCTTCGAACATAAAAACATTCGACACTGGCTTTAAACCATGGACTAACATCATACGCCAAGCCTGTTCTATTATAGGTCTATTTTCTCCTTTCAGAGCTCTTACGCTTTTATCAGAGTTTATAGCTACAGATAAATATCCTTTTTTACTACAAGTAGTTAGATATTGTAAATGTCCGGCGTGAACTATGTCGAAACATCCATTGGTAAGTACAAACTTAGTACCAAGATGTCGCATTCTATCCCGTTGCTCTAACGTATATTCTAAAGTACCTATCTTATGCATTAATCGATACATAAAAAAAACCCCCTTGCTTGGCAAGAGGGTTTTAGAAGTTTATGATTTATAGACGTATTCTTAGGTCGTCTTTTTTTGATTATGTAGTTTTGATGTTAGGCGAATCTGACCCAGCTTAGCCGTCTTAGCACAACAAATAGCATCTAAACTAATCGTATCTGCCAAAACATAACTTAGCCTGTCTAATCCAATCGCATCAATGCTTAACGCATCTCAACCAAACCAAACGTATCTGCCATAGCATAACGAATCTTACCGAATCGCATCCCTACGGAGCATAGCTTGACCTAGCCAAACGTATCACATCTAAGCCTGTCTGCCAGAGCTAAACGCATCGAATCGAAGTCTATCTCAACTTAACTCAACCCATCTGCCATAGAATACCTAAACACATCCCAGCCCAGCCCTGCAAAGCGGAGCGGAACGTAGCATATCTAATCTGCCAGAACATATCTTATCGCATCGCTACCTAGCGTATCTGATTTTAACATAGCTCATCTGCCTGAACAGAACTTAACGCAACCGAACCAATCACATCTAAGCAAGTACTATCGAATCACAGCATATCTGCCATAACCGAACAATACCAATCTGATCTAAACGAATATTAACGAATCGTATCATATCTGCCATAGCGCATCCAATCTTAACAAGACAAAACCCAACGGGACTTAACATATCCCAACTCATCTGCCATATCGAATCTTATCAAAACAAATCCCATCGCAAGCCCAGCTGAACCCAGCTTATCTGCCATACGAATCTTATAATAAGATATATAACTTATCGCATCTGAACGTGTCTAAACTAGACATAGCATATCTGCCACAACCAAACAGAGCGAATGGCGAGACGCCGCTGATACCCCATGAATCAACGACGTCCCTGATAAATTAAGATTGTTTAACTGAGAACGTACCCCAAGAGCCGGTAGCTTGTGGTGACGAAGGACGCCACTCGCCAATACCGTTAAGGGATCCGCCTAGTTCAATAAGGTTAATAATACCCTCCTCTGATATAAACATAGGAAAGTACTCTACTTCCAGAGTAGCACTCCAGTTATAGATTTTTGGTCTATAACGAAGATCCATAGTACCCATACCCACCGTAGCTGGACTACGGCTTATTGAAATACCTTTTTTATGGAACTTTTTCATCTGCTCAATACGTTCTTTGTTTACCCACATAGAACGATTTTTCTCGTCTTCACGACCCAGAAACCTGTGGTCCATATCATCGAAGTATACCTCGTCAAGAGGTTTAGCTTTCAATGGGATCAACTCCGGTTGAGCAGGATCGTTAGACCTGATTCTAAACCATGATCTTACTGCCTTCATAGTTAGTGTCTTTTTGTCGCCGATATGTCTAACGGCGTCAATTGTGGCTTTCTGGAACTGCAGGCTTGGAGCGCATAGATCTAATACCTCACCTTTTGTATTACGTTTCCAGTATCCAGCACCCATAAACTCGCCCCACTGATCTTTGGGCTCACGTTTACGAGTTGGAGTTTTACCGTCATGCTTTGCTTCCATTTGAAGCATTGCCTTTTGAGACATAGCGTGACAGCAGTACGGTACTCCACTAGTACCTTGTACTTCCAGTATAATAACATTCCTACTAATTTTCGGAATATGTACTGGTGACACGAGTGCGGTTATCGGCTGGTCTATAACTTTCTCGTCTTTCGCTTTCGCTTTACTTGTTGTTGTTTTTGTTGCCATTTTTTTACCTCTCTGTGTGTGTTATGCGGTTATGGTTATCCGCGTTTTATGTTTTTAATCTGGTCTCTAATCTCCTGTGGATCCATGTCCAGTACTTCGGACATGCCCAGCAGAATCTCTTCAACCTTATCTAGCTCGCCGGATAACTCAGAGAATGTCCTGAACTTTCCAAAAGCGCCTAGTAAATACCTGTAGCAATCTACATATACTGATTGGGCATCTGACTTGTCTTTCATGACAGCAGCTACTTCTTTATATACTCTAATACTTGGGCCTTCGGGATCACCTGACTGAGTACGTACACTTGGGAACATACGAACGCTGGTTGTGATTGTTTCTTCCTTACCCTTAATTATACGAACATGAGCTATGCCATATTCTAAAGAGCGGATGAGATAGTTAGCCTCACTGATACGCTGCTTTTTTGCTGCTATTGCATCATCCCATGTAATGTAGGAATGCATGGCTGACTGAGGATTTTTTGCAGCATCTAGCAAATCCTCAGGGTGTACATTGTTATGTGTATCTTTAATAGCAAGTAATTCCTTGCCAATAGATTTTACATCAGCTGAACGGATACGAGATCCTTTAGCTTTACGTATATCTGTTATCTTTCCTTTGCCGCCTTTTGAACCGGGCATGTCTATTGATTTGTTCATAGTTCCTTTATTTATTTTGGTAGTGTATAAAATGAGACCCCTCTTGCACCGTTGTAACACTTCAACATTAGGAATGCGACACAAGAGGGGTCATTGTGGTGACGGGGAAATATCTGATAGATAAGAAAGAAGCCGCATTTAGGGCTTCTTTCTTATTATTGTGATTTGTATGTAAGCAGCGCGTAAATTGCTACTAACATTATTGTGGTATGTACTAGAGTTATCATCTTACACTTATATATAACACGACCTACTAGGCTATTGCAGCTTTTCGAGTACTCATCATAATATCAACCCCTGATTTTTCACGGAACTCCTCATTTAGTGCAGGACAATCCCACAACCCATCAAACAGGATATATGACATTGTGTTAGTCGCCATAATATCCTCTTCACTCTTAGGGCAGAATATACTAGTGAACAATCCTGGGACTGCCTTCCAATGCCTATCTTGTGCAGCACAACCTGGATAGTGTATACCCATCTCTGCGGGATCAAAGAAATAACCTTTAGTTGAAGATTGCCATAAGTACGTAAACCACTGTAACGCAGTGAACTGTACATGAGACCTGTCTTCATACCACCAGTCTTGTTCTGTGATGTTAGGATGATCTCTATATAGAAGTACATCGATCATCAAACGTTTCCCGATATGATGCATAGGTTCGTTTGGTACGGTTAGATATAAATAATCCTCACCTTCACTTTGCATGAACATATCACTTGTAGTTTTCCTATCGCAGTACTCTCTCCAATAATCATCAGTGATATTCAGCGATGGTAAATCGTAAGCAGTATCAAGATGACGTTCAACTAAGTACGGAGTTGGTTCTTCTACTACGAACTCAATCTTCATACCAGGGATGCTTTTTAGTATCTCAGGACCATTTTCTCTATTGTGTAAAAGCCAAAAGAGGAAATAGTCATTATCTGTACATTGTTTTAGATGCATGGTACTTGTAACATTAGGCGGTTAATGATTATGTGCAGCTCATTGCTGTACTCAATAAACTCCTTAGGCATATGCATCATGCCTGCAAAACAACCCTGTCTTTCTTTAGCTTCTTGTGGAAGCTCAACTCCGGCCATTTGGTGTTTCACCATTGCACGCATAAGAGCAATATCTTTTTGAGACATCTTACCAGCATTCCAGCATTTTATCTTTGCCGGATTAGCAGTGAACAGAGCGTTGGTAACCAATACTCTTGTGAACGGATGAGAATTATCAAACATCCTTACTTCAAACGTCCCTGCTGCTTCACTGTAGTTGTTGAATGGGATAAGAATTAACTCATCAGGCATTACATTATAAACAGCGAAATGCATAGGATATTCTGCTTCACATTGTTTACTGCTTACTACAACCACATCTCCAACTCCCAGTCCCTGTGCGTTAGCATAAGAACTAACTTCTTTTAACTCATCAGAGAGCTTTTCAGAAGTATCACTGGCGGACGCGTCCAGTTCTTGTTTTTCGTCCCCTTGCATTAATCGGTCAATCTGCCGCTCATTGAGCCAGGCGGATTTCCTACATTTTTCTTTTACTGTCACCATAAATTGAAAAGCCCTCATTGCTGAGGGCTTTTTAGGAACCTTTCCGTTTCCTTTTTATCTGGACTCATGTTAGTCCATTGGAGCATAAGATCCGTATTTAGCGGATCCTTGCGTAATTTTTTACCTATACCATGAAGTCTTTTGTTACGTAGTTTTGTTACGTAGTCACATAACTCCTTGGTACTGTCGAAGTAATAGTACTGTTTCATACATTAATATATAACACGCCAGTACATAAAATTGAGAAGCCCCCATTGCTGGGGGCTTCTTGTGCTTTGCCTTTCGAGGCAAAGTCTTATTCCTCCGCTTGAAAGCTATCGCTCTTGGCGGAGGAGGAACTTTGCTGCGTATTCGCATGATGCACCTCCTTTATTACGTTGTTTCTATCTTCATTAAACATTGGAGAGCAACAGCCCTCCCCTGCATATATGTCATCTTTAGATATTACACCGTCTACCACAAGGCCGCAACTATAAGCTCCGGGCTTAGGTCCACGTAAGAACTTACAAGGACCTTTTAGTTCAGCACCATAATGATATCCTGCTGCACAGCTGAACTGCTTACAACAGAAACCTGAACGGACGCATGGAGGTATTTTAATACCGTCCAGCATCCCAGGACTCTTCGGGATCTTGGTAATCATAATTTACTACATAATTGCCCTCACCTTCGCATGCTGAGCAAAGGGCAGGTGGGTTAGACCATCCACGTTGATGTGGGTATGCTTTTAGTTCTGGTAGTACTGCTTCTATACCAGTACCGCCGCAGCATTCACATGTTGCTAAATGCGCATTATGTTTATGTTTATCAGGATTACCTTCCTCCTCTATCATTCCCCTGAGAGAGTCCATTACGTCTCTCGCATCCGCTTCCTTGTCCACAATATTTTCTAGCATTTGATTGTCTCCTTTTTTAGTTTCTTGTGTGGTTAAATTCATTATATTTTGCCTGTTATTTACAGGCTGTACAGTTACACAGAAACAAATAAAACGTAGCAAATTACTACATCAAAAGGATTGGTTAGCGATTTACGAGAAAGAACTACAGATCGCTATACGAAATGAAGACAGAGAAGCATATTACTTCTTCTGGCATGAGTGGATAAGAGAAAAGCGTAGATTACACCAAGAAGGTGTTATTAAGATAAAGCCAATACCCGACTACGCTAAATAGTTGCGGGCACTGGCATAATCTTAATTATTTCTTTTTGTTGGGATTGTTTTCCTCATACTCAGTTTGGAATCGAATCATTTCCTCTTCGGTTCTTACTTCGCCAGATCCATCAGCGGTAGTGTATAGCGTATCTTCTATTATCTCAAAGCTTCTTTCATCTTTGAACCAAGACTTTTTCTGTACATCAAGACCTTTACCCTCAACCGCTTCTTCGATGCTGGTGCATAAACAAGTGTAGTTTCTCTCATCTGTAGAGATATAGCATTTGTGCTTATAGAATACAGGTATTCTAAATCCTGTCTTATCAACCGGGCCAATGGCTATAACTTTATTTATATTGATGAATACCGGACTTCTATCGTCTGGTAGAGTGATTTTTAACATTTCCATTGTTGTGTGTGATTTTTTTAGCTGTCGAAATATTCCAAGAGTGAAATTATCGTAACAGCTGTGATTAGTATTATAGGTATTGTCATAACATTAATATATAACGCAAATCAAGTTACTATTTCTTTTTTTTACGTCTTAGTAAATACTCTAGTGCCTGTATTGTTAACCAGCTACCCACAAAGCATTGCGTAGCTAAAAAAAAGAATACCATTGTAAATTCAACCATACATAAAATCTGCGAGAGCCGCTCTTACTACAGAGAACACCAATCCTTTATGCCCTATGACTTTTCCTTTTCTTTTTATAGTATCGCCAAGATAACATATATCTCCTCGACGACATGCTCTGGCAACTTCTCTATCTACTAGATAAAAAACTTCTTTTTCCTCAGATGGTAAGTTGAGAACTCTTCCCTGAGTCTCGTGATAAATAGGTAGTTCCCAATTTTTACCAAGAGGCATATTTTCAGGGAGTTTTATAGATTTCTTATCTATCTTAGGTGTGTCTAAACCAGAATCTTTTTTTATCTGTATTGTCTTACCGTTGTCCGTTACTACGGTTACGTCTTTATCTAAAAGGTTTATTATTTTCATGGCATAAATGTTATAACATTACTGTCTTCCTCATCTTCGTCAATTCTTACTCGACCAAAGGTACTTCTGTTAATCCCGTCAAGAGAGGGGTAAAATTCAAAGATCCTATTAAACAGTTTGTTATTCTCAAAATATTTCCAGCGATTTAATATATCCATCTCATTAGCATTAGTTCCGGCGTTGTGTCCATCGAAAGAGCTGCCTCCTCCACGTACTGCTATTTCGTCTTTACCTTTGTCTGTAAATTCAAATCCATGAGGCTCAAAATAACTTGTTACCAAAGACTGTCGGTAATGGTAATTAGTAGCCCACATATTGTAATTTATAAAAACTGTGTTCTGCATACCATACTGCTCAGGAAAAGATATAGCTCGAGTGTGACTCAGCCAAATATTTATCATTTTTCCTAAGTTTATATAAGTACGACCCTCTATAAGTTTAGCATCTTCTTTATAACCTGGGTAGGTGTCGAAGTAAGGCATTTTGCTTCTTATCTTCCTATTCTCTTCATACCTTGGCGCTAGAATAGAAACTTCTCTGTAATTGTTTTTTACAGCGTTATATTTTAATTTACTGGCAAGCCAGTTGTGTACGTCTCTAAGTATTATAACGTCTATACAGTAAGATGAGTCTCCTATAACTGAGCTCCTGTTTATTGGGAAGTCATCAGCTCTAGGTCTCACATACTTATCTAAATCAATGTCCTCATAACTATACATGAGAATATCTTTATCAACCTCCCTGTAATAGTCTAGGGTATCTTCATCTGCATGCTTGAGATTGGGAACTTGTTCAAATCGTGACTGTAAATCCTCATTGTACTGATCGCCCCTACACTTGCCAGTTTTATATGGATCATGACCTCTGTTTGATGCACAGTTAAAAAAATAGATTTTAGATTTAGCCTGATAGGCCAACCAATTTATAATAGCATGATTGCCAGATCTTCTTGGTCCAAATACCCTAATTTCTAATTTGTTGTACACAGCTGTTTATTACATAGAGAATAGTTTAAGTAATGGAAAGCTAAAAAAAAGCTAACGTGGGATTGGACCACGTTAGCTTTTATAAGTTTATTGCTCCGGGCTTACGTCCTGAGTAACATTAGAGTCTGTACTATTGCTTTCGCAAGGCACACACTCAGGCGTTGCTCCAACCCCGGGGATGAGGTTGAAGTAATAAGCAGCAGCGCCTAAGGCGATAACTACTGCAGCGATGATTATGTATTTATTATTCATCTGAAAATGCCCAACATGCAGGTTGTATACGTTCTGTCCATTTGTTTTTGTTATACTATCTAAGTCGTAGCTCGATTTCTACATTGTATATTAAATAACTTTATTAAATGAAACGTAATTATCCCTTACCATGGTTTAACGTGTAAACGCCAATAGGGAAAAAATAAGACCCCACCTTGGCTCTCCTAAGGAACATATTGGAAGCCTCCACTAAGAACATTAAAAATAGTGGAGCTGTAAAGTGTTGGGGTTGCTAGCCCCATATAAGCTGACGACCTCCCTTATTCTACTACGGGGGTGAGAATAGGAATACATCATAACGCCACCCCCTAATGGTCGTCAGTACGTTATGATGCAGGTACCAAGAAATGCCTGATATATCATGCATTATGATCAATAGAATGTTTTTCTATTAATCATTATAGCTTCTAGGCTACATTTGCATGATATATCATGCAAATTAAACTATTTCGGCTAAAGCGCCATTTTCTATAGGTATAAAATTTACATCATCACACCAACCTCTGATAATACAGTAAGGCTGTCTTTTTTGATCATGACTTTCGGTAGGTACATTACATATAACTTTGTTCACCGGATAGCATGTGTTCTCCCAGTGTACTGTTATTACATTACGTCCAGCATTCTTAGATGCAGGTTTATTATAGTGATACCAAAAGCGCTTCTTTTTATTCGCCATTACCCTTAGTAAGTTTATTGTCTTCTGGGTGAGGGAATGGTGGTCGTGGGAAACTTTCCGGCATGCCGTTAAACCTGGGTGTAGGGATGTCTACTCCACTAAACTGATCTAGAGCAGCGTGATACCCTTCTTTGTAACCAATCATAGCTTTACCATTCATTAAGGCTATACCAAGCTGGGTTTTACCAGCTTCAAAGCCCTTATTATATATTTCACTTTCTTTTAAATCTACAGTGTAAACTAACTCCTCAACCTGGGATTTTAAGATCCTGTTAGCCGTAAGTTGGTTACCTAAGATTAACTCCAATGTTTCAGCGCGATTTAAAGCATTAATAACTATGTGAGTCATTAAAGTTAAAACACATACTATACATACTGTTACTATTGTTCTATTCATTTGATTCCCTTTCTTTAATTTTCCTATCCATGTACTCGTGATCTGATTTCTGATTACTAGATAAATACATTTCGTCGTCCACGTATGAACGCATTTCTCTATCTTCCTTGGCAACTATTATTTTTAGAGATTTATTTATTTCATCTAGAGAGTCAGCAATACGAACCATAGTACCATCAATAAATCTACGTCCACCATTTGTACTGTAGAAGTCATTCATCTTTTATCATTTTCCGGGGGGATTACGTGAAACTGATGTTTCGTTTTTGGATCATCTCCAAACAACTTACCACCTCCGTTTCCTTCACTGTCCCTACTTGGGAATATAGTAACTCCATTCTCAAGCTCTATGACCGGTATGAAGTCGAACTTGTTGTTTAAGTCCCAACCTTCTCGTTGTAACTCTTTGGTTTTTATATTACGTACTTTTTTTATCTTTTGTCCTGTTATGTTTTCCATTGTTTTATTTTATCCAGTTTTGATATGCGTCTTCAAAAGTCGCAAGCAAATTACGGTAAGGATCTTCCCTGTGTATTCGCAATGCTTCCTCTTGAACTTCTTTATCTAAGTTGTATTCTTCAGCTCTATTTAAAAGATCGTATATTTTATTACGTTCTTTGGGAGTTGCCCAGCCTCTGCCTATAGTCGAAAATTGAGCATTATAAACATGTTCCCAATGCTCATCTAGGTCATCTAGTAAAAAATCAACCTGGCGGTGCATCATCTACCTCCTCAATCTCCCAACAAGGAAAAGGCAATGTAGTTTCATAAGGGTCGCTATTTTGCATGACGTGCATTTCGCCATCACCTTCATTAGGCTGCTGAACGGTAGCCCTGTGCATAGCTGCTTCCTCATCAAAAGCCTCAACATAATATGTAACTCTATGTATTTCCTTTGTATGTACTAAAAATTTACGTTTAAATTCTGTCTGCCTCACTTGAGTTTGTAATCACCAATTTTGGTAATCTCTCCTGGTTTACGGACAGGCTTATATCTTTTATTACTCATTTTATGCAGATAGTCGACCGGCCTCATGTTCAAAGCTTTTGCTGCTTTGTTTACTTCATGAGGATCATATCTTTCTCTACTTGTAACTAAATCAGGACAATCCTGACCGTCTATCATTGGATAGTTATGCAGGTGCTTTTTTTTAACTGTCCGATGCCTACAACTAGCGCATATTAAATACGCTAGAAGTAGACACACCATTAGTACCGGTTTACTCATACCTCTACTGGAAAGACACTGAGTGGCGGAACTGGCAGTTCTGCTCCCAAGTCTTTACATAAGGTAGTCAAATATTCATCTAACTGCATCCATTGAGAAGTGCAATCCGGGTCGTCTTCAATTCCAAGAAGATTGTCTATAATACTTCTTGCAGAGCATTCTTTGCTGACAATTATAGGATCACCAATTATCCTGCCCTGCGAATCCTTGCTGAGGGGCCGTTGGTAGACCCAGATAACATTAGCATGAGTCGCATCCTCAATCTCTCCTCCAGATACAGCGCAAACTAAGAATGGTTTTAGTTCGTAGCGCGATGTGCTGTTTAATTTTATTTTTAACATTATTTTTCCTTTGTGTTGTTGTTATAGATAAAAAAGAGCTCTAAAGCTCTTCTTTGTTATTAGGTCTAAGACCTGGATATTTGTTAAAGAATACTTCACATTCAGAAGCATCCCATTTGTTCATCTCTACAATCTTTCGTAGAAATTCTCCAACAGACTCACTAGTCCGTAGAGCATAATTATAAAACACATCAGGTATTGATACCTCCGATGCATTCTCCGTTAGTTCTTTAGATATATTGTCCATAGCTATTATATATAACACTATAGCTATGTGTATTTCTCATATGAACTCTAGTAACAAATAAAATAGATATATAATAGAACCGGAAACTAGTAAGTACTGTAATAACGATATTATTAAGTCTATATAGTCTTTCATTCTTCAGTTATAGTTAAGCTATTATAATTTTTATAGTTCTCTTCTAACCATGGACTCCAATTCCAAGGTTGAAAATATTCACATGTACTATCTATCTGCATAGCTGGATATAAGTCTCTATATACAAAATGAAACATGCTTTGATCACAATCACTATATGACTGTATGTCCATATTTAAATCTTGAGCAGCTCTAAGTACTTTAAGACGTGGTAAAAACTCTTCTTGTAAGAACTTAGTCTCAGCTACCCACAAGCCACTATTTAAATATGTGTATGGAGTAGTTATACCTTCATTAAGTATAACTTCCTGCATCCAACTTTGCATCTCAGCTCCATTAGTCCTTGTATTTGCTCCTTTAGGAAAAAACCAGGCATCTGCATTACACAACATTTTACAATTTTTATGTCCCTGGAAAGTCCTAAGTAAATGTTTAACGCTTCCTGAGAACCATATGTCGTCAGAGTCGAAGAACATTGTAAGATCACTCTCTATAGTAGGAATATGTTTTATAAGCAAAGGAATCTTCAAATCATGATCATATGATTTTATATCTCTACCTAGTATAGTAACCTCCATACCATTGTGACGCATTTGCCTTACTGCTGATCCATGCTCTTTACAATTTGTTATTGTGAACATATGTACATGGTTATTTAAAGAATTATCAGCAATACCAGATGGAGTAGGAGCTGGATAACATTTATCCGGATAAGGCCATTCCCTTACAAAATCCTCCCCATGGTACGTTTTTATCCACTTAGCTTCTTTACGTCCTCTGAAAAACTTACCATCTTCGCAACAAGCGTCCATAACTGCTGCCTTGAATCCAAACTTGGCATACTTACTTGGCGTAACATTTTCCATGTTGGCTGCAAGTGAGGGCCTTCCATTATGATGGAAAGCTACAGGGCGTGTGTTAAAGTGATTGTTCGTTACTGTGAATTTAGTTTTCATGCGTTAAAATCAAATACTAATTGTCCTGAGGAATCTTCTATAAGTTTATCTCCTAAAGAGCCTAACATCATACTAAAGCCTACTTTAAAATAATCTTCATTAGTCATATGTTCTTTTGCGTAGTCTGATACGCGTTTAAACATAATATCTCCGACATCCATTTTGAGTTCAACAGACGGACAATCTATCATATCGGTTATCATTAATGTTTCTTCTGGGTCCTGTAGTTCCATACGGCTCATACTGATATTATCCTATACGGAGGTCAATAAAATACCTAAAATAAAACCAGTTACTTACATTCTCCAAAAACTTTTGTGTCTTTGGGAAAACGGCCCTCCTTAGGATCACGCTTGGCTACTGTGTAGTTGCTATAGCTAAGTAGCTGAGTAACAGATAGATAAAAGAAAAGGTACCAAATAAGGTACCTTTTCTAGTACTCTTTTCAGAGTAGTTTTGAGAGACTATGTATCATAACATATCAAGTACTTTGTACTAAATATATCATAGTGTATCATTAGGGTACGTGTTTATATCCACAGTCCGTTTGCATACGGGTTAGAGTAATCGGGTTTTAATCCTTTTACTATTATAGCTTCCATGCATCCTTTTAAGGGTATGTGATTTATAGCATTCATAATGTTTTCCTTTTGTTGAGGGTTATAGTGTTACAGTTATATATAACGCACTACGTAGCAGTATTGCATAGATAAAAAAAACCACCTCAAACGAGGTGGCTTTTTCTTTTGTCGGATAGCTTTCTAATACTAGAAAGTATCTCATCCCAGCATGCAGTGCAATATATTCCTCTTGGGGGATTGTAATCCCAAGCCTCGTATTCACTTATATCTCCGGGGTATTTACTTTTATGTGTACAGTTAACATCTTCAGTTTGAATAGCGTGATCACCTTCCATTATTTCCTCTTCGCAGCAGAAACAAGTATTATATGTTTCAGCCACTGCAGTCACTATCTCCGCAACAGGAGTCCTTAGGTTTAATCTCTATCTTACAGTCCTTTAGTTTGTCTGCATACTTAATAACTTCTATAGCTATATTGAGTACGCCGTCAGGTCCGTGTTGTGCTAGGTATTCCTGCCACCAGTCAAAGGTGTCCAGCATATGATCCCAGCTGCCGTGTTGATGTTCTTCCATTTCAGACTGATCCTCTATGGTAGGCTCTTCTTTAGCCTGGGCTATTTCTTCATGGGCTTTCTTTACTATATCTTCGTAGGTGGGGTAATCATCTCCAATTATCTCAATTGCTTTTTTCATACGTTCTTTATCTGTTTTCATGAGTGTGTACTCCCATCTGGTTCTATTCCAATTGTCATTTTAGCTCCCGTTTCTTTTGACTCTACCATTACTATGGCGGAGTCGTGCCATCCTAACATAGGATGTGGTTCTGATACTATATCCCATCTCAGTTTTAACCGATCATAGGCTTGTTGTTGTTTTTCATTTAATTTCATATTATATGGGCCACACATACGCCATGTCGTCAGGTTCTTTCCAACCAAAACGACCATAGTATATGGGGTCTTTTCTTAGTAAATTGCTTCTATGTGAAGCATGTAGTTGTTCGTTTCCAATCCAAGGTGGTGATCCGGTGTCAGGTAATTCTTCTATTGCATCCTGGAAGTAATGAAGCCATTTTAAACATACTTCATCTGTCCAGGAATGCTTAGTGCCTTTTCGGTGTACCATTTCCTGGGCTCCTCTAAAGCAATATAAAGCGAGTGACTGCTCGTAACCTACCCACATCTTTGACGCAGGATGATTAGGCCAGCCACCACTCAATAGTGTATTACCTTCTCTATATACCTGATTACCTAACCTTACATTGTCTAAACATGCCATTGACTCCACGAAGGAAGCACTAGGTAGGAATGTCTGCATTGTTTATAGGTATCCATCTATTGTCATAATGAAGTCTAAAGGCTCCTACAAAACACTCACTGTAAGTGCATTCATTAGGAGCAAATAAACTCATAAAATGTTTATCTTTTTTACGGTATAGAAAATATACCTTTCCTATACATGGTTTGAATCTAACTTCCGCATTGAAAATTATGTCATTCCATTTTATCTCATTTGCAAGTTCTTCGTATTCAGTCCTGATCTTATCAAAACGTTCTTTGAAGTTCTTGTTTGCGCAGTGTGCTGCGCTATGTTTCCAACCAGACAACTTGTCTGGTCTAATTACAGGAGCTCCTATGTTGCTTGCATATGGTAAAGAATTAGGATGCAAGGCGACGTTGTCAGGAATCGCCTCGTTTCCAATTTGAGCACCACTTGTAGCTTTGGACTCTTGTGATTTTTTCTTTTGACTGGTCATCTAAATAATTTACTGAGCTCCTAAGATTAGTTTGCAAAGTATCTATAAGAACTAAGAGATCTTCTATTTCTCTTTCTAGATTATGTATTTTTAATAACAATTGCTTATCTTTCATCACCAATGTCGTATTACATTAGCTATAATAAACAAACATGTTATCACATTCAAGACTACAATTAAAGTACGTATAATTAAACTAAGTTGAGCATCTTTTAAAGACAGTATCGGTATATCAGGATGATCTTCATCAGTACGACCGACTCTGTGATCTAGAGTTCTTGCCCATATTAACCATAATTTTCTCATACTCATAGAACGAAAAATAACATATTAGGGTTTATATTTAAACCCTATACGGTTTTTGTTCGTTAATCAGAGTTTGTAAGAAATTCATGCGCTTGATCTATGGCATCCATAGGACAAGCGGCAAGTAACTCCATTTCTTTACTAAGAACACAACCACCGGGCTGTACTTCTGTGTAATTTACTTTGTGCCATACAAACATCTCAGCATCAGTATATTTATTATTAGGGTTACTGGTTTGGGCACTAAAGTTTAGATATTCACTTCTTCCTTTAGCAAACTCAGCTTGTGCATCTACTATCTCTTGTAATCTTGCCACGGTTACCTTTATGTCCTTACTCATCAGGAGTAAGTAGTGTACGTTGTCTTACGTCTACTAAAAAACACTCGACCTCTTCCATGGTTTCTACAAGATGTCGGGTTCTATTCTCTTGAGGACAATCCTCGTCTGTTTGATCAAACAAGTCATTGAGTAGCTCAAAAGCTTTTTTACGTTGCATTTCATGGGTGACTATACCCCAGTTATCAATTTTCATATTTTATTGTTCTTCAGGTAACAATGCTTTGGCCCATTGCTTAGTATCAGCCAGCGTATCGAAACATTTTATGAATGTATTTGCCCAAGAGTGGTACATCTTAACATAAGGTTCCATTCCAGGGCACTCCTTGATATCCTCTCCATAAGGGCTGTTTAATATAACCACCCCGCCGGATTTAGTTCTGTAAAACTCCATATGATCGAAAAATTCTAAGAAATATTCAGAGTCTTTAAGTTTTACAAGAATGCGAAATAAGGCTTCAGTGGTATCGACTTTGACTATGTCAAATTCATCGATGAATTTAATTCTGTTATTTATTATTTCTTCTGTGGTGGTGCTGTCGTTTGGCTCAAAAGGTTTAAAGTCTGAATACGTGCTACCCCAGTAAACTTTTTTATAAATCTTAGGAACCTTTAATGTATTATATATTAATTGGTTTTGTGTTTTCATATTTTATTTTTTATTTGTTTTTTTACATATTTCCTCACAGCTGAAAACTCCTCTAGTTCCATGAGTTTGATCGCCATGATATTTAGTTAAATTAGGACTGTAAAAAAGTTCGTCACAGCCATACTCATTAAGCAGTTCTTCTGCAATTTCTTCTGCTTTATCTGCATTCTTAGCTTTAACTGTAATGTAACCACCAATCTCTTCTGTTACTGATAGTTTATATTTTTTCATATTTTATTTCATTTAGTGCTACTAATATTGCGTTAAATTCATCAGCTGCGTCTACAAGACTCCAGTCGACGATTGCGTTTATCTCTAAGGTTTCTTTCAACCATATTAAGAATTCTTTTTCTGTCATATTCCGATATTATCTTCTGTCCACACAAACAAAGGAGTCATTTCGCCTACGTAAGCACCTCCGATATTAAAATCGAAATGCTCTTGAGCTTCTTCCATATCCATACCGTCTTCTATAAGTATGGCAAGTATACGTTCTATTGAGTAAACAACTCTTTGTGTGTGGTATTCTGCTCCTATTATAGCAGCATTAAAGCCATCGGCTTTTAGTGGTTTTGGTTCATCATTCATTGTAATAGTGGGCCCTGTCGGGCTCGAACCGACGACCTGGCGATTATGAGTCGCATGCTCTAACCAACTGAGCTAAGGGCCCTATTTGTTAACAGGGTAATTTCTTTTCTTGTTTATTAACTCGTTTGATCCAAGCTGGAGCATCGTAGTTTATAACTGATTTATTTAAAGCTTTATTCTGTTCTTCTTCAGCAATTTTTCTGACTTCTTCAGGAGAAGAAAAACCTGCAGCTTGTAGTATAAGTTTCACCATAGATTCATTCATAGGTTCGTCTTCTGCGCTTGTAGGTCCTCTATAATTTTTTGTTTTATTTAATTTTGGTTTACTCATTTATGTAGTATTTGGTTAGTGGTAGATAAAAAAAATGAACGAAAGTTATTCACAATCGTCTAATATAATGTTTGTTTGTTTTAGTTTGAGACCCCTGCCTATCCGAAGTAAGCAGGGGTCTCTCCCTTTATGATTAAAAGAACGAATACTCGTTCGTGTAAAATAGGCGGAGGCTCGCCTTGATCCCTCCAAGCGTCCTTAGAGTGGCAGTTGCGTTGTCCAAGTAAGTGGACATATGTGATCGAGACTACCAGTACATCTTACTCAATCTCCTCCTTTTCCTATAAGAAACTGAAATACTTAACTCCCTTATCCTGGCCAGGGCTCTCCGTTATAAAATGTAGTATAGCCACACATGAGTTGTCTTAATTCCCGCTAGGAACTATTCCAACACAACATCACTACCTGAGGGCACTAGTACGGCTCGAGGCGGATTATATCGCAAATTATATGAGGACTTCACGTGTTACCTCTGTCGGTGTTTTAGTAGGACTACTAAACTAAGTTGAGTATTTGAACACCTTTATGTCTACTAAATCTTCGACCCAGTGTTCGTTTAAATCACATAACTCCCTACGCAAGCCGCCGTAGATATTCCCTAGGCCAATGACCAACCTACCCGACAAGCGAGTAGGGGAGCTCAAGAGGAAACCCGTTAGGACACTGTCAGCACCGAATAATCGGAGCTCCTGGTCCCGAATCGTCCGTCGCAACCCCCGTGTAGGTTCTTAAGGCTTATAACTGGGTAGAGTTGTATTGTGAGGTAAAGTGATAGAGACAGGGGGCACCGCTGGTATGCGGACTAGAGATGCGTCCACTAGAGGCTCGTAACTTTCGGATCGCGCAAGTGGCTGCAAGTAATATGAAAACAGCTCCTACTACACTCCTAGGCAATCTGCCAATTCCTTGGTGTCTCTCCCCCCTGTCTCAAATTGTTTTAACCAGAGTAAATAAAGTCATGGTTAAGAACCAACTTACATTCTGGCCCAGTATGAAACGAATGCAAATCGTTAGTAGATCTTTCCGGTCTAGATCTTCCAGACAATACTTTTGGTTTAGGCATGTTTTTTAAACCTTCCAGAACTTCTAAAGCAGAAAGTCCTGTTTTGTATTTTTTTGTCGCTTTCTGGACTTCCTCAACTGAAGAGAATCCGCATTTTTGTAAAACTTTGTTCATGATATTTTTCCTTTGTTAATGGTTATGAGTGTTACATTAATATATAACTCAACAGCTAAAAAAATTGCATGCCGCTAACCCCTCCTCACAAGCCACGTGAGGAGGGGTTTTGCGTACCAGGATCAGGAATCGAAGCCGATATAATCGACAGGAAGCTCTACATCGTCGTAGGGCTTCAGCGCTTCCTCCACAATTGCCCGTGGTGAGATGATCTCACACTGCATCACAGGCTCCAACATAGCTGGACTGAATCCAGAGCAGACTAGCCCATAGTCATTCTCCTTCATAGCTATGTTGTTGGCGCGGCCGTCAAGTCGGCGCTGAAGATTCCAATACACCAATTTAGGCATAGGGAATCCAACTGCATCAAACTTGGCCTTGATGACCTCGTGGTTCGTGGATCCGTCAAACGTATGGTCAGACGGACTATCGAACTCACAGTCCGTAAGTATATAGATATACTCCGGAAGATCTTCTGCCTTGTCAGCCGACTCGAGAATGCAGTCAAACACCGCTTGGATGTTCGTACTGTATCCTGCACCATCGTGACGCTTCAACGACTGCATCGTTTCTACGATGTTGTCGCCCTCCAGTTTCTGAAGCTGGGGCTTATCATCAAAGGTCATAAAATGACCCTTGAAGCGTCCCTGGTTGCGCTGTGCCAGGTAAGTTCCAAGACCAAGACCTGCAACAAGAGGAGTAATCTTGCTGTCTGCAGATATTGTCTCGAACGTCATCGAGGGGCTTACATCGATGACTGGGAGGGCGTCACCCTCCATGCCGTAATCTGGGAGGGCATCCCAGATATTCTGAAGCTGCTGAGCTTCTTCCTCATCAGCCTGGAGAGCTTTCCATGCTACCTCATGAGGATGCAAAGTACCGGCGTTTACTTTGCTTTTACCGGCTGCCACGTCTTCAACCCAACGGTTGTAACGTGACTCGTCCCGCTTTTTGAAAGCGTTACGGTACAGCAAAGATGCTTTAGAGCACACTTTGCTGTAATCGATATTGTCAAATTCCTTTGACGACATTTTGGTCTCGACGACCGCATCTCCTAGGGCCTTCCTAAGGGAGACAAGCGTCTTCCTGTAGTCAGAGACCTTTAGACCAATCAAACTGGCTAGTTTGCGAGCCATGGTCTTGGTGGACTTTGAACTGGCGTTGTCCGAAGGTAGCCATTTCGCAAGGAGGGAGATGTCAGACACCATATTGGTGCGAAGTGCCTCCTTGTCTTTATTCAGCTGGTTCTGAATAATTAGCACTGCCTGCCTTGACAGTGTTGGGTTATTGGGAGATGCAGCAGCATTCCCATACTCAACCACGGTAAGCAGATCGTCCCAACGACCATACTTTTCGAGCAGAGGTAGATTCTGCTCAATAGACGCTCTCTTAAGAGGATCAGCGGCCTCACAGAGGTGCTTGATAATAACATCAAACAGTCGTCTTTCACCCATACCGCCTCTGGGATTCCGGAGGAGAAAGGTGAGCTTCAACGCAGCCAATGGATCTTCGTCCCAAGCCCTGTTGAATATTGGCAAGATGTCCGACGGTTCGTGGCGGAGACCGCCCATGCTGTCAAACATATCAACGATACAATTGCCACTTGTATCGTAGGTTGGGGCTCCATTCTCAGTAAAAGTGGAACCGGCGTTAGTAAGGTTCTTGGAGATGTTCTCCAAGAGTGAGGAGTCTTGTGTAGTACTCATAGAATCAATAGTAAAAAGAAAAAAGGAAAACGGGGCACCCATCTCTGGATGCCCCGTTTAGGTGGATTGTGGAAATTATTTTGAGGCGGGCCTGTCCAGCCTATTTCCTATCCGTCACGTCAACGGCCGCTTTTAAAGTGTTCAGACTCTTTCTATGAACGCTACACCGTTTAGTATATTGTTTATATTGCTGTAAGAGTCTGAAGGGTCAGTCACGAGATTTAGTTATTATTACGATCACTAGGTTTTCGGATAACATGTTTTTAACCAGGTATTATCAAACGTCTCTGGGATCACATCACAGGGTGGTCAAGACTGCGTAAGGGTTTGCCGCCAGCAATGCTGACATATGCTTTTACGAATTACATCCTTAGGGCGTACTTTTTCAGTTGTATTTTAAGTAACTGCTGTTCGTGGCTGTAAGATCAGTCGCATGCTACATGTGTAGCGATCATTAGTATTTGGTATGATTTAGATGCGGTGTACGACTGTAAATTTCAGCAGGCACATTTCAATGACGGATTTGGAGTCAGTAATTGCTGTTAGTGCCTGTCATTCAACTGGCATACCTGTACAAGTATGTCAGTCTACATTTATATATAGCACAAATAGTGCTAAAATTTCACTTAGGCTGTTGCCCAATTTCAACCTTCTGATTTAACACAGCGTGGTCTTTACTTTTCTTCATATGCCCAAACACCTTATTAGGATTGGGCTTATGACCTATTGCATGTTTAATGCCGTTAAGAGAGCCTGCCATATGATAGACAGATCCGGATTGACCATCTACATAGTAGAAAGCCTCAGCAATATTTCGATTTGACTCTGCAATATCAGAAAGCACTACAGTGCTATTACTAATAGTCTTGTCAATTTTATGAAGCGCGTCATTAGTTTTTTGCAGCTGGAAGTTTAAGTGGGAATCCATGCTCTCTAGGTTTTTTCCAATTGCTTCAATATTGCTATTCAATTGATTAATGGATTTTACTATTAAGCTGATTACCTCAGCTAGATCGTTGTTATTATTTTCTTCTGTCATTTAATATTTAGTTTTTCATTATGTTATCCGTACTAGTATTTTTAAGCTCACCATTATCGACTATAACGCTTGAAGTTTGCGTTACATAAGACTCAGGTATGCTACTTACATTCTCTAAGTAAACACACAAATTACCCAAAAACTTAGAAGTTCTGTTTTTGTTGTCTTCAGACAATTTAGGATGTGTTTGCACTATAGTAGAATCAATGGCGTTTAGGGCCGCTATTGTATCTTTGTTATCATTCATAGGGAAAAAAATCGGACTCATAAAGAATCCGATTTTTAGTTTAATTCCTTTCGTTGTATTTATCAATCGCTTTAGAGGCTATCTCTTCAGCAACTAATTTTTTAGCTGACTTGACCACACGGTCTGCCGCTTCACATTGATCCATTGCCACTTTGAAAGCTTTTTCAGTCTTTTTGTGTAGCATATAAGATGAGATAAGAATATTCAGGATAGCGCGTTTTGCTGCTACCATCCTATCTAAATCCCCAACACCTTTGCCGAAGTTAAAGGCAATGTCCTCTATTTCAGCTACCATCGATACGATAGCAGGTATTTCCTCGATACTCTCGAGTTCTTTTTGATGCTCCGCAGTAAGTTCCGATTTCACTTGTTCGTACTGACGCTTCATTCCTTTTGTATATATCATAATATAATGTGTTAGTTGAATATGAATTAGTATTACATTAATATATACCACAGATATGTAGGTAATTGCATTTGTATATCTAAAGCTAAATAGCTTATAATTATAGCTGTGATCTTAGTTATACAAGCTACTTTATCTGCACCTCCTAGCTCTGTGCATTGCTTTAGAGACATATCATTATATGCCTCAGTATTCAGACAATTTGAAGTTGTTACTTCTTGTACAGATGATAGCAAGGACCTATATTGGGAATGGCTAAAAAAACATGGTGCTATGGACTTTATAAAAGACATAGTACCAGAAGATATATCAATAGGTTTTAAAATAGGAGATTCAAGTAAATCTAATTTTAAAATACCTAGACTAGATGAAAGCTATTTAAACACAACAATAGGTGCTATAAATGAACTGCAAACTTTGTGATATAATATCAAACAAAGAAAAGCATAATATTGCTTACGAAACAAATTCGTACATAGTTAAAATATGCGACGACACCAATATACCTATTCTTATATTAAAAGAACATAAGGAATTTGTAGGTGAAGACGAAGCATATAAGATGCTAATTGAATTTGGTAATTTTTCTGAATATCATTTTGGCACAAGAAAGCTTACTATAAATAGAAAGCAATCTAGTCATTATAAACACCTTATTTGGATTGCGTCTCAAATAGACCATAGACTAGAAACATATCCTGGTTTTTTAGAGCAGTGGAATGGAGAGTAAAAAAGGGCCTCATAAGTGAGGCCCTTTTTACTTAACTCTAATCAAATACAACTTCCTGATCTTTAGTTATAAATATAACATATTCTTTCACAATATCCAAGTACTGATCTACAGAAAGATATTTTTTGTTATCTACTGCATAATCCTTACTAACCTTTGCTAGAATAAAATCAGCTGTATTAGAATCGCCTGGTTGACCTAGACTGTAGTTATGTACAGCAGCTACCATTTGATTAGTACCATTAGTTAAATCTCGTTGAGTTTTACCGGTCTTATCTGTGAAGTATTTTAATATCTTCTTATACATTGTTTCTTGTTCTGAAGTATAAAGCTCCTCTTTACGTTTCCGTACTTTCTTTGGCGCTGTCATACTCTCAATAACAGTTGTCTGTATATTATCACATAAACCATCGTGAGATTTTGTCAGCTCTAGAACTGCTTTCATAAGAGTTTCTATATCTGACTCTATACGATCTAGTTTTCTGAATGTCTCAGCTTGTACTGGTGATATCAGTTCCGGCGTTTGATCGATTTCAGCTTTTTGCATTTCAGCTTTTTGCTTAAGCTTCTGTTGACGTGCTTTTGCAACTTGTTTTATTTCGTGTAGTCTCGCAATCTTATCTTCGTCACTTTCCATCAACTTTTCTTCTTCAATTTCCATCAACTTTTCTTCTTCTGCATCTTCTATACGTTTTTCAAGCTCTTCTTCTTCTATACGTCTTTCAAGCTCCCATTCTTCATCCTCTATTTTTGCTCTGACTACAGCCTCTGCAGAAACAGCTTCTTTCTTCCAAGACTCTGGAGGTTCTTGAGTAGGTTGTGTAGTGCTTTCTATTATTTCGCTTTTCAATGGAGTATCTCCTTTTTCAAATGAGCCTGGATGTTTGTCCAGGATTTCGTTAATTTTATTACTAATGACATTGTCCATTGACTTTGCCATATCTATATTTTCATTTTCTTCACTTTGCATAACTATTTTCTATTTCTATTTCACGTTTAGTAAGTTCACTTTTCCTACGTAACTCCTGACCTCTAAAAGAATCATACGGATATAAAACATCTTCAGTTTCCATATCGTCAGGAAGTATACTAGAGGAGCGAACATTTGAACCATATATGGATACGAAATTAAACTTGTTGTGTCGAATTTCGTCCCAGTTATTTATATACCAGTATCTACGACCAAAAAGGTATGTCAAATATTGAGCATTACCTTTGTGGGCTTTAGCTTTATCACATTTTGGAGAGTTTATAGCACGTTTAAATGCTGTAGAACTATAATGTATGAGAATGTCTGATCTTGGAAACTGCCTAGTGATGCTTTTTATATGATCACTGTCGGCTTGTCTCGTATAGTCAAAATAGAGAAGAGCCGGCTGGATGTTTGCATTACCAGGAAAGCGTTCTTTGAACACATCTACACATTCTCTATTATCTTTATTATATACTGAAATATCCTCACGTCTATTATACAGTATCTTTTTTAGGTCCTCAGCTCTGTTTTTATCTTTCTCAAATACCATACCTGTATATGATATTTCTTCAGATTCCAATGTGCTGTATATACACAAAGGAGATCCAGCACACACATCACCAGTAAACTTGTCAGCCCACATTCCTAGACCACCGAACATATCTATAAATACATATTCGTCTGGTAAGTTTTTCCAGGGCTGGCATTGTTCTTTGATAAAGGCGCGTAAGAATCTTTGTTTAGACGTACTGTATTGGGATTCAGACCATCTGTGATCTCCAAATTTAGCACCTCCAAACAATCGACGGGATCGTCCTTGAAATCCTTTATATTTACCTAATTGAGTTCTTACTGCATCAGGGGATTCTACTGCTATCACGTCGTCCTCTGGTGTGTCTATGAATGGATTCCAATCAGAACCTCTATTGTCTTCAGGTTCAGGTACTGTTTCGTCTTCCATACGACGGCGTAGTTGAGCCAAATCATTATTTGCATCAGACATTTGCTGATGCTCTATTTCTTCGTCTGTCATTTTAAGAAGTTGTTATTGCGTTAACTGGCAGCAGGTCTGTTTCTTTACCGTGCCAATACGGGTCTAATGCAGGATTTGGAATCATCTCCCAGCTCCTAGCATGTTCTTTTAATATGTGAACACCGCCAGCATATTCTGATGCTATGCCTTTAATGTAAACCAAAGCAATTTGATGTTTATTGTCTTTCAACAATGTCTCTATTACTTTTTTATCTTTTTCGTTGATATTTTTTACCTGGAAAAAACAAGCGTGTCTTTGTCTGTTGGCTCCTGCTCTAATGTGCATAAAGCCCATGTCTCGTTTAATCTCTAGGTCTGGTTCTTCGCCTGTGTACCACAGGCCCCAGTCAATACCATGAGCATCGGCAATACCAACAAATGTGTTACTGCCGATACTTGTATCTGCTAATTCTAGCTTGAATGGTTGTTTCATAATATGTTCATGTGATCTTCTAACTTCTCTGCCTTTTTAGTTAGGTGAGCCGGGCTAAGCTGATGTATTCCAGCAGCGGCCATAGCGTCTGGTGTGGGCGCGTGTGCTCTTGCTAACTGAGTGCCATCTTCAAGTCCGGTAGTAATTGTATCAAAAGCTTTTATACGCATGTATGTTGGATCTGATACAAAATTAAAATTACGCTTTGTCATCAATTTTGATGTTAGTTTGCGCATTTTTCTTATTGCAGCTCTATGGTCAGAATAGAACTCAAATTTATAATTAAGAGAGGGTGACATCCTGTAACCTGATGCTCTAATAAATACCCAGTAAAGACTTTCAGCGTCTCTACTTGATATAACATTATACCTGATAGGACGACGTTGCTTTACATGTATTTGTAGTATCTCTACTAAATCTAAATTTTTCTTTCCTTTTTTATTTGGTTTAATAAGTATATTTTCGTGTAATTTACTTAATGAGTATGAATATTTTTTTTCTGACATTTTATATTAAGCGTCACCAATCAAAATCATCGTACCTACTGCTAAGCATGTCTGCTGCATGTAATACAATTTGTAATGCAGTTTCTTTGCCGGCTAAAGAATATCCTGAGGTTTCATAAGCACCTCCATGATGTACAATAGCGAACTTCTCATCTTCTGTAAGATCATCATAAAGATCTTTTGAGTAATGAAGAAGAGTCATAAGAGACAGATGTCCTGTAGGTTTGATATTTGAGTTTTCCGCAAAATAATTAAGTACGACATCGTCATGTTGACTTACATATTTTGTAATGTCTCCATATTCGTCTGAAATCTTAAATGGTTTTGCCTCAGATTGTTTACCGCTTTTTAGTAAGTTAGTAATATAATAAGAATGACCCTCATGATCGCACACTTTGTGTATGTCATGAAGTATTGCCGTAGTGACAAATTCTTGTGCGTTTATTAGTTTTGAACTATTAACTTGAAACCTAAGTCCTATTTTAATGACTTGGTATATGTGATATATTAGACCACCCTCATAACAATGGTGGTAAGATTTGGAACTGCTCGCCGGGGCTACTAGAAGACCTTCTTTAATCCTGTCATGACTAAGAAATTTTGCTAATAGCTGTAATCTTTCAGGACTGCAGGTTAATCTTATTTTATTTAGTATTTCTACAAATGTTTGTTCTGGGTTCATATTCCGTATTTCTTTTTGAAGTATTTTACTAGTTCTCGTTTATAAGGGTACGGTATATCCGTCTCCCTTTGTATATCTTTTATTATCGATGTAGCACACAACTTATCAGTCTCAGTAAGATCATCTTTTAGATCAGGAGACATTTCTGGAGTCTGCTCATCAGCATTCATGAGTTTGTTATACGCATAAATTAGATTAAAAAAAAAGGGCTCATTTTTGAGACCTTTTAGTTTAAAACCTAACTTTTGCTTTGGCGTTAGGTAGACAATTAATTTTCTTTTATCTACTTCTATTGTTGTTTCTCTGACGACTTCTCTCGTCAAACTTGTTGGCATATCATATATCCTCTAGGTTAATTTTGATTTCAATATGCTCTAGGCTTAATGCAAAAGCCCGCATATCCTTTTTATTTTTAATAAGTAAGATAGACTTACTATATTTATATTTAAACATTTTTTCTTTTAGTTTGAACATTGGCGTCACCAAACCCTTAGCATCTACTACTATCTCCTTGTCACCATCTTTTACAAGAAAGTCTGCAACGTAATTAATTGCTCGAATATTTTTACCTTCCAACTTAAATTTAGGTTGAAGCTCAAACTTGGGCTGTAAGGTAAAGTTTTCTTTCCCTATTACGTTTTTAAGGTAAGTGTATACTCTTGACTCAAGTCGAGAAGCAAACACTATTCCGTCAACAGTTCTTTTAGCTGAATCGGAAACTTTGTACTTATTTTTATATCCGTGTCTGATAGTGAAAAAAGTATGAGATTTAGTGACACACCGTCAAGTATATATAGCACATACTAGGTAGTTATTTCACGTCTAATGCAGCGTCAATTATATCTCTGTACTTATCTAAAAATTCTTGTACATCCTCATCTGTGGCATCTAAGTGTATACCATCAATATGAGTATCATCGTTTTCATCTTCTCTTTTTACCGACTCAGAATCCTCACTGTTGCCAATTTGTAACCCGTCGTTGCTATGGTCAGGTTGGTTTAGTAACTGCATAGCTAGCGATGTTGTCGCTGCTCTTTTACTATGGTTATTACTATTTGCATCACGTAAAAATTCTCTAGTGAAATCAATTAAAGCGCCAGCCTCACTGTCTTCAAGTAAAGATGCGTTTTTACATAGAGTAGGACTCATGTCAAAAAACTCAGACGCACAATGCAAAGCAATAGAATCTTGCATTAAGGAATTTTCTGATAACTGCTTTATACTAGCATTTTTTTCTGACTCTGTTATAGGTGAATCTTCTGTACCTTTAGCCATATCCATAGCAGTAAAAAGACCATACTCTTTAAAATTAGAGTTTAAAGACTTACCGCCATATAGTGAATTATCATGTACAATGTCACGCAACCCAGAAGACTTTGCCATAGATAGTTGCATTAGGTTCTGAAGATCTTCTTCACTTACATTTTCTTTTGGCTCCTCAGGATTTAATTCTTCAGTCTTTTCATTTACCTTTTTATTAGACTTTGGACTCTTAAGAACTATTTTCCTAAGATTAGATTTACCTGGTCTTTTAATTTTAGGATTTGCTTTTGATAAGACTCTATTTGTTATAAGTCCGGCACCTAATGCGACTAATAATGGAATTGCCATAGCCCCTGCTCCCATTCTGTCTATATTACTACCAATAGCCTCTTTTTTCATAGAAGCAGTTTTTGATGTTTGTAATCTATCCAGATAAATATTTTGAGCTTCATCAAGCTCAGACTGTAATCTATTTTTTCTTACTTTATTATAAATAGCGTCGACACCTTTATACCCCACATAAGCAGCCAATAAACCACCTACGCTACCTACAAGTACATCAGTAGGTGAAGTAGCTTTTTTCTCGTTAGCTACCTTTGCATCTTCTTCATCAGGTTGAGGAGTGGTCAAATACAAAGTATCATCATCATAACTAGTATCAGTCTCTTTTTTCCTATTTTCATTAAGACGATTAAGAAGTTTATAAAGTGCAACAGCTGCGCCTACTCCACCTCCAAGCGCGAGTCCGCCTGACATCATAGGTTTAACTTTATCCCAGTCTACAGCTTTCTTTTTCATAAATTTTTCAGTTATAAGACTTTGAATCATCCATTTGTTTCCAACGACGAGTAGCCTGACGAGCTAGTGCCTTGTTTCTTGTGATTCCATCTGCTTCTCTCCGTAAATTTTTACTAAAAAACTTACCCAGCCAATGCTTGATTGGACTATGCTTAAAACCCGCGTCTGTGATGCCTTCCAATCCTGATCCTGCTATTCGACCACCAACGGACCCAGCACTATTCTCTCCTTGTCCCAATAATTTTTTAAGCTCCTGTGTAGCTCCTCTATCTAAGCTTGGTCCTATCCGACGAGACCGCTCTGGGCCCCGCACACCGATAGTATGCACCTGAGTCGGAGTGGAACTCCAATTTTTACGCATAAAGCCATCAAGTCCTAAGTTTTGACCTTTTCCTGCATTCATTAATTTTAAAACTCTTTGAGCTGCAGCACATTTTATCAAGTTATTCATTTTATGATCTTTTTATACATTACTTTGGCAGTGGTAATAAATACCTTCCAATTCTCTACATTCTGACAAAACTGTTTTTGTTCGTCAAGAACAACCACTGTAGGATCCATACAATCAGATTTGTTTAAAATACCAGAGTAAGTTTCTAAATCAGGAGCTTTAGACATATCTAACACTTGAGTCTTTATATCTTTCCTTTTCCACATCTCCGGTATAGCGAACATACCTTCCACAGGGCACTCGTCTACCCATTCAAATTTCTCACCAGTAGCGGGCTTATCAAACATTTTTTCATAAGAATCCAAACCGGTAACAGCTTTAGTTGAGTTTGACTCTAGATCTAAATCTGTAAAAGCTGGAAATGATGCAGCACCTATATCAGTCTTATCAACTCCTCTACCTAATTTATAGTCTTCGCTGCTCACCCTTATTGCTCCATTCTTCTTCCTATTGAAGATTCAAGATCTTTAGTAAGACTACGGTAGTAATCTAATTTGTTACGCATAACTTCATTAGGAGCTGCTTCCTCAGTAGCGTCTCTTTTAAGAGTCCAATACAAAGCTCCAGCACCTACACCAGTAGCGGCACTCAAGGCAAGTAAAGACTTAACACCAAGGGCTGCTGTTGGAACTACTCCTGCAACTTTCTCCATCCGTCCCATAACGTCGTAAATACCATCAGCTACTGCTTGGCATGCAAAGTCCCATTTGTCGCTGTCGTATTTAGTGGCAGCAGATTTAGTTAGTTTATAAGCCTCAGTATCCGTAAGCTCATAACCTTCAAGTATGTCCCGCATGGACTTAACTACAGCAGCAGCTTGTTTAACCTGACTACGATCCCAAACTTCATGGAACCCTTGGTACTCTCTAAACGTATGATGGGGTATGCCTAGTTCAAGACATCCGCTAAATATTCCTAATTCTTTTGCATTCATCGAAAATTATATCCTCCAAGCCCACCAAGTATCATGGACATTAATGTTGTTTTCTTTCCTAATCCAAGAAGATACTTGGCTATTATAAATGTAGCTGCAGATCCACCTGCACCCTGTAAAAGTCTTTGTAATGTTGATTTCTCTCTTGGGTTTAAAGAACGCATCTCAGCAGCCAAAGCAGATTTTTGCGCCTGGCTTACACCTGACAAGTATATATTATTTAACTTAACTGAGCGGCCTGGTTGGCTGCCAAAAGCTTTTTTCTCAATTGAGGCAGATTTGAAAGTACCTGGATAGGCTTGATATTTTTTAAAAGGATTTACAAAAGGCTTATCAAAACCTGAAGTCCTATCTACAGCATAATTACCAAGTGCTGATAATCCACCACCACCTATAGCTCCTATGCCAAGTCCCTTTAATAGACCAGGAATAGCTCCTGAAAGTCCATTTCTAATTAGTCCTATAATTAAACCTATTGGCGCTCCAGCCATGCCTCCAAGTGCAGCAGATGTGAGAGGGTTGCCTTCTTTTATTGCTTCTGCAGCAGGTCTTATTAAAGGTCTTGCTAAAAATTTATTGAATCCACGACCCATATGATACATTGGATCTGCCTCATTTGTATGAGGCATTGCTCTATTCATCCTTTGCTGTGCATCATCATAAAAAGAAACTTCATCAGGACTGTCTGCCGTAAAAGGGACCCATTTTTTTTCCGAAGGAGCATTCAGAGAATCTCTATACTCATTATATTTAGAACCACCATATATACCAGCGCCAGCGACCCCTGCACCAGCAGCGTAGGGAGCAAATTTAGAAAGCTGGGCTAAAGCCGACATCAAAGTTCAGGTCCGTCACCAGTACCGGTTACGGCGTCGTTGGACTGAGTGGGAACTTTAATCTCTGCAGTATCTGCTTCTGCTTCCTTTTCATTAGAATTATTAGGACGTGCAGGCAATCCCTTAGGATTGTCACTAGCATCAGGAGATGCTTTTGCTTTCTCCTTTTTATTATCCATATCAGATTCTTTGACGGGCTGTCCAAAAAGATCAGTAGCAACTTTTTTACTACCTAAAGATTCCCCAGTTACTTTACATGTGTTAATGCAAGCTCCTGATTCCTGACATTTAGGAGCAGCGCATTTCTCAGCTTTTTTATCCTTGTCGGCAGTTTTAGATGTACAATTTCCGGCTTTTTTTACTAATTCCGCTAATTCTGTAATTTTCATAACTTATATAATATTTAACAATTCCACTTACGTAAAGATTTATTAATCCTGCTGTCCGGATCGTTCTTGGTCTTACTGCCAGTCAGTTTTTTCTTCATACCTCCCATACGGGCACAAAATGATGCTTTGCGTTTCTTAGCCTTACCTTTAGGGTTCTTCTTAGTCACAGGAGCTTTAAGGTCAGAACCTGGATTGGCTTTCTCGTAGGACTTACGTCCTTTCTCATTTAAACCCCCTTTATCATTTTTACCTTCAGACTTTTGCCAAGCTTCTGATTTAGCAAACTTAATAAGATCTATTACATGTAATTTATCTACATTATTCATAATTAAAAATCTTTACTAAAAGAAAGCCCAAAACCACCAGAGCCAAAATCACTATTCCTACCTAGTGACATAGTACCTCCAAACATATCTCTGTCATATCTTTGTTTTTTAGCTATACTCAATAAATTACCAACACCATCGATTGTACTTCTAGAAACTCCGGTCAAATCAGATAGTTTATTTTTACCAGTTTCTCTTGCCTTCCTTTTGACTATATCAGGCATCATAGAAATGTTTGGTTTTTCTTTTGTAGTTACAGGAAGCTTCTTAGAACTAACAGGAGGCTGGCTCATACCCATAGTAGCAACTCTGCGCCTGCCACTAAGATTTAAATGAGGATTATTTAATTGAGCTTCTGTAAGTCCCTTAGCAGCTGAAGCAATTTTTACTTTATCTATATTTTTCATACTAAATTGTATCCTGCGATACCTCCCAATGCTGAGCCTGTTAAATTTGCAGCCAATAACCTTGGATCCTTACCCATCTTTGTCGCAAATCTTATATGATCTACTATCTTATTTAAACGTGTGGCTTTGCCTCCGCCTCCTGAAAGTCTTAAAGTTTCTTGAGATTTTTTAAGTTTGTGTAAATAAGGAAGTATTGAACCTAATCCTAACAAACCACCTACAGTATCTCCGACGGATGCGCCAAGTGCTTTACGTGTTTTACTACCAGTAGGCGCGACTGATCCTGCAACCGCTCCTGAAACTAAACTGGTGGACTGTTTATGCATTATTAGTATGTTCTTTTTTTCTTTCTCGCCTGAGATTGCTGTCTATGCTTTGCAGCCAGCTGTTCACTACGTCTATTGTCTTCAGCTACAGATTGTGTATACCTAGAATCTCTTTTTCTATTATTTAATGGCTTAGCCGTAAAAGCTTTCAAAAATTTTTGCTGAGAGTTATTAAAGTCACGAAGTCCACTTGCTATTTTTACTTTATCTACATTTTTCATAAACCTTTTTCCCTTATACGTTCCTTCAAAGCATCATATACTTTTCTATTTGAAAATCCAGGAGCATCTCCGAAAGGCTCTAAACCTTTCTCATGAGCCATTCCATCTAGCATACCCTGCCTCACGTCATTAAAACCTGAGCCGGCCCCAAATTGTTTTAATTTAGATATTAGATAGCCTACCAAACCGCCTGCGCCTGCGCCCATAGCACCTCCTACTAAACCACCTTTTAAACCGCCTTTACCTGTATTTAAAAAACCCGTCCTGGCCTGGGAGCCAAGTCCAGCCCCTAAACCACCACCTAATACGGCTCCTATTAAAGCAGATTTACCAGGCTCATTTCCAGACACCTCTTGACCCACTTCCATCATACCTTTTTCTTCCAAGATACCTCTCGTTAAAATGTCTTTAATCTCGTCTTTAGACATACTAGAATAGCCTAATTTAACAATACCATATTTATCTACGTTATTCATTTTTTAAATTTATTATCAATCCAAACTTTGTAAGTGTACAAAGCCATCAAAGTTAGACACAGCATTATGCCGTCCGTCCATTCAAGATTCCAAAGTTCTGGTATGTCGCTCATCTTAGCATGTAATTGGGAACCTTAGCTTTCAGACCTTCCGTCTTAGATTCCATGTTTTTGATACCTTTATTTAATGCTCCTAAGCCAAGACCTTTATTAATATTTTTCATATTAGCCAACTGTTTATTATGTCGCCTTAAGTTTCTAGTATTTATTACAGGTATGGGGGTGGCTTGAAGGCCCGCAGTCACGCCAGATAAAGATCCGACACCTTTCTCTGCGCCAGTAATTCCTTTCCCGGCCCAAACGCCTGGTGCTGCGCCTGCAAGTTTTGCAATGTATACTTTTTCTGAATGTTTCATTTTTTATATTTAGCTGCTATTAATCCTACGATATAAAAATAGAGTAAAATTAATAAAATTTCAATCATTGTCCGCCCTGCTGCATAGATTGATACATTTGCTGTACACCCTGCGAGCCGGCTTGTGATCTCATTTCCTCCATAAACTGCTTAACTGCGGCATGTAATGTAGGATTACTATTTTTAAGAGCCATAAGTTCTTTTCTTCTGGATCCTTCGTCCATTGCCAGATATTGCTCTGCAAACTGACGAGCTTGATCTTGAACATCCAAAGGAGATGTTCCTCCGCCTCCAGCAGCCGTAGCTGGCATGCCTCCTGGCATTGATCCTCCAGCCTGTGCTTCCTGCTCTGCTGCTGCTTGGGCATCAAGCTGCTGATCGATAGAACCAGCCTCCATCTCCCTCTGCAACTCCTCTCCTTTGAGTTGTTGAATCTTCTGTATCTCCATATCCTCTTCGAGACGATCTCTCTTCTCTTCGACAGGATCGTCGATACCAAGAAATGCGTATGCTTTCTTGCGAGATATTTCTCCAGCGGAGGAAAGCTGCATGATGATGTTCTGACGGTCGATGTTGTCTGCCAAACTTGGTTTGGACAAAGATACTGATATAAACTCCTCACCAAGATATCTTGATATCTTAGATGACACCCACTGAGAAAATTGAGTGAAGCCTAGGTGAATGAACATAAAACTATTCTCAAACAAACGAACGGATGTGGGAACCTGCTGTATAGTAAGAGAGCCTTTAAACAACTCAGCAGGGTAACCCATACCGTCAAGCATGGCATTAGTTTGATATTCTACTAACTCCTTAGGTGCTAAGTTCTTACCTTCCGCTCCAAACTCTTCATACTTAACAGGAAATGGTAATGCATGTATTGCGAACTTATCTTTACGTCGATTTTTAATAATCGTAGATACTTGGTTTTTCCATTGAGCCAGTATCAAATTCTTTACAACCGCACTTTCAGTATTTTGTATTTCAGGACTGAACAGACGAAAAGGCACCATGTAATCAAGACCTACACACTCATCTATTTTTCTATACACCTGTAACTGATGTAATGATCTATAATTAGCTATAGTTTCAGGCAATCCCCAACCATGACTACTTACACCTGATATTGTAGGTGACTTAAAATGGTAAATCTCATCTTCATAAAAAAGAAAGTCCTGGTCATTACGCATGGCGTCTAACATATCCAGAGGTATACCATTGACTACGTGTAACTTACTTTCTTTTACGTCAGTTATTACTTCTTTTTCAAATTTATAAATATACTCATTCGAGCCTGATATTGTGTTATGACGTATTACTACTGACCGTGGATTTAATTTACGTAGCTTAACGCGATCTCTATCAAGTGACATACGATCTCTAAAAGGTAAATCTATGCGTTTGTTGTCCTTACCTTTAGGGTCACGAACATTATAAACTAGTTTCTTAAGATCAAACTTAATATCATTACCGAACATAGAGAGGGCATATTCAGCGTTGTGACGTTTATCTATTAAGTAACGATCAAAGGGGAAATGTATTCTATAAAACGCATTACCATAACAAGCCCACTCATCTCCCATCTCAGCCAAAGCTTGAGGTAGTCTAAGTTGATATGTTAAATAATCATCTAACTTATCTTTCTCACCTGCAGCCCCGTCACCAGGATATTGAAAATCAGTTATGAAGTGACGTACAACTCTTGCTGAAGCTCTCCTATATTGTGGGTTAAGGTAATAAAGAAATAAACAAAAATCCAAAGAAGATTCCAAGTCTTCAGGCATATGCTCACTGGATGGCAGCATAAAAGGATCATCGAACTTAGCCTTAGTTCCAAAAACTTGATCTAAATCTGAACTATGCATCTTTTTTATCCTCCTTTAAATTTGGAGTTTCTTTACTCCATTTTTCCCAATCCATGTATCCAGCTACTTTATCAAAGGCGTCCAAGACATCTTTTTCTTCTGAAAGAGCTCTACCTTTTTTAATAATAGTGCTCTTTTTACCTGTTTCTTCACAGGGAGTTTTACCTATCTCTACCTTGCCATTTTTTATCATGGATTGTATTAAATAGAACATCTACGTTTTTTTCAACTAAATCTAACGACTGATTTGGGGAAATTTCATTTATATCCGGAATGGACCAATACACTATTTGATTCTCAACGGACTCATACAGTAATTCCATCATGGGTTTATGTTCCTTCTCATAAACACAAATAGCTATATCAGCAGCATCTATGTCTCCTGAATAAACTCGCTTAGATTGGGGTGACGAGCACTTGGCGTCTATACCACGTTCCACCATCCTGTACATCGTATAAGAAGACATAGGACCTATTAAAGGATCTATAGAGACCCCACCGCTAATTGCTTTATGTGGTGATTTATTCCAATCTGCCATACAATTAAAATAGGCCTCTGCATACCTACTTCTAAAAAAGTTAGCAGTGCAAATAAATAATACAGTTTTTCCGTTTTTATTAGAATCAGGTATCGGGTGTCCAGGTATTGTCATCTTCTTCGGTCTCCAACATAAATGTTATACTCCATGAAGAGTCACTCGAGAAATCGAATAACCCACCTAGATACACTACATTGTAAGACTCTCCCATGCAATCTAAAACGAACCTAGAATTAGGTTGTGGTTCAAATCTAAAATCGCTTTTAGGAACCTTAACCGCAAGTTGAAAATCTGAAATAGACAAGTCCTGTATGTCAAAAGTAACTTTATACAAACTATGCTTTAGTGTAAGTTTGTAACCTCTTTTCTTAATTTCTTCTGGGCGTGGTCCAGGATGTGGCACTTGCACCCCTATAGGTACTTCTTTAAACTGATCGTTAAATTCTTGTAGTTTACTATCGTAGCTAGGTTCTTCTAAGTTTTCGTTTTTTAAATCATCTCCTCTTAAAAGAGCTTCTTTAATTTTCATCCGCTTCAGGACATCTTCAGGGGTATTAGTTGGTACTAAACTATCAGTCATTTTGTTTTAAGTAATTTTCGCTTATTAAGAGACCCAGCCTATTAACATCTGCAACCGTTAATTTTGTAGTATGTATATCAGCTTCATTAATATCAGAAAAACATCTAATATATAAGTTATCAGTACCGCCATAGACAATGATATGTAAATCAGATAACCTTGGGTCATTAAAACTAAACTGACCTCTAGTAAGTGGTAGTGAGAACTCCGAAGCTCCGGTGGATGTTATCTGCAAAGTAATACTTAAATGTTTTAACAGGTCGTAAACACAAATACACGAAAAACCTATGATGGTTTCACTGCTAGCTCTGTCTCCTTCAATTTCTGATTTATTATAAAGTCCGTCCAGTACAGAAAGAGTCATGACCTTGTGAGGATTCTTATCATAATCCTCTAAAGACATAAAGGTCATGAAATCAATATCACAAACCTCGCATATCTTTTTTAAAGACTCTTTTCTAGGAATAGTCTTACCTTCCATCCATCTATATAGCTGTAGGTAGTTAGTTCCTAGAGCTTTTGCAAAATCTTGTTTTGTAGCAAGATCAGCAGAGCTATAGCATACATTTAGAAGATTAGTTACTTTCTCCCTAAAATGATCGTTTGAAAAACTTATGGAAGGCATGTAACTATAAATGCCTATTTAATAAAAACCGTCAAGCAATATATCAAGTTATATCACTAAAAATGATAAACGCAGGATGGTAGCATATCCTGCGTTTATCGTACACATCTCATACCCCCATGAGACTATAAAATTTTAATTAAGAAGCTTTCTCAGCAGTCTCCATCTCTTTTGCTTGCGCAAGGATAGTTTCTTTAATGCTGGCGAGTTTATCTAAGTACTTATTAGCTATAGCGTCATTCTTATCAAAATTAGCTTTTGCATCCTCAGCACTAATACCACCTCCTACGATTTGTTGGTTTAACCAACCTTGGAGATGTGCGCGTTTTTGGCGTACTTCGAGTTCGTTTACTTCACTATTATTTTGTTCTTCAGACATAATTTAAATTAGGTTAAGGCATTATTATTATGTTACAAGACAGCCATGTCAATAAGAAACTATAAAACTAAATCGCAATCCTACCGCACTACAGGCTTTAATCAATTCATCAATAGACGAGCATAATAGGAAACATCCAGCAATTGTTTTTAAATAATCATAAGACTCTAATACATAAACTTCCTGACCTCTGCAGTCTATCAAGTAACTATCTTCTGCAATTGGATTGTCTTCAATTTTTGAAGCAGCTTTCAGGAAAGAGGCTAAAATATCATCTCCGACTTGTTCTAATAACTTAACCCTACCAAACTCATCTACTATAACTAAACTAACTACAGGAGCTAACCCTAGTCCTTCTAAATTTTCTTCTATTTTGTTTTCCATAATATTTAATAGTTAAAAAAAACCACACCCCCTAAGGGGGTGGTTTTTTAGTTTACCGAACGTTGTTTGCCAATCGTTCGATTGAATTGTAAGATAATAAATCCACATTATTTAAATCCGGATTTAGTCTCGCATACCATTTTCTCGTACCATTTGAATGGTACCCATTGTTCTCAACTTCTACTTTCTTATGTTTGAAAGTATCTTCAAGAAACCAAGCTCCTACTGAACTTTTAAAACTTTCAAATGACTTTTCAACAAACACAGGAATGTTAATTTCTTCAGTAAAATTTCTGGAGAATAATTTCCTGTGCCTAGCAGTTATCAGATTACCTGACCTAGAAATTTTAGGCTCATTAAAAAACATACTCCTAAGAGATATTAGATCATTTAAACCGTAATTTTTATTACTAGTGCAGTCCAAGTCTGACAAAGTTATTGGAAACTTTTGAATGTTGTCGGAGTGTATCCCTACGCCGTATGGTGATATAAGGGATTTACTTATGTAGCTTTGTTGTTCGTCAAGGTACTCGTCGCTGTGATTGTAAAGAGCTTCTTCGATATCATTAGGATCCTTCCATGGATTTGATATAACTATCGGTTCTCCTTTTGTTTCAAACTTCAGCGTATTAAACGAGTTAAAGCCCCACTGGTCAGAATACTCAATTGCAATGCAGAGAGTTTTTAGAAAAGCAGGACTAGTGACAGAAACAACAATTTTAGAACCAGGGTCTATTTCATTACCCTCGTTATCTATAATTGTGTGTGAATAATATTTTACTTTCATACTTATAATGTTGTTAGATGTTACAATATTATATAACACCCAAGGTTACATTATTGCTTAAAGTTAGTATCAACGTAATAAGTCTGAACGCCTTCGCGTTCTCTTATCTCCTCTACTCGATACTTACCTAATATATATGTGCCGCTAGACACATTAGCGTCTTTTGACAGACTATCTACTATTTCATCTTCAGTTGGTCTAGAACAACTAGACGGAGCTCGCATGACACGCAAAGTATCTGAGGCATCTTTAGTAATCTCTAGAAACCGGACCTCGTCTACCGAACGAGATTCGTTTTCCATGTCTTCAGTACTAAAACCCGCAGGGAGAAATTCTCTTTTTAATTTAGCATTAATATGATGTACGACATCATTTTCGTCTTCGTACACTTCAAAATCATATCTGAATTTTTTAAATAATGCCTCTTCATTAATTTCTTGCCATATTTTTCGTGTACATGCTCTGTGTATAAGTTGTCCACTAGGTGTAACATAACTCATATTAAAACTCCAAGAATCAGAAGAATCATCCTGATCTTCTCCTGGTAGTCTTATTGATATAGCGTCATTTTTCTTTAACTTAGGTCTTGAATCTACAGTTAATTTTTTATTTTCTTTTTCAATCTTTGGCATCTGTCGCCTCCTTTTCTTTTTTTGTATTGCTAGTGCATTTATCTTTAACCCAGTTGCCTGCTTTTTTAAACTTACCCATAGTACTGTCGTAATCAGCAAATTTATGTTTGGAAGCAAATAGGCCTCCAACAAAGCCAGCCATTAATAATAATAATCCGTTAAAACTCATTTGTATTTCTCCTTTATAAATATTTTCTTTTCGACAACCATGGCGGATCCAAGTTCCTTCTCACAGTCCGGGCAAGCGTCGACGTGATATGCCCTATTACGTATAAATTCAAAACCATCTTCATCTTTATATGGTTCAAGCCTAAGCATCACAGCCTTACATCTTACGCAGACGATGGGACAAGTGTCTTTTGCTGATTTTCTACATTCCTTACAAGCCTGGTCATAAGCTTTTACGTAACCAGTGTTTATTATATTAAATTCTTCCGCTGGGAAGTCTTTTTTACAACACTTGCATCTTACTAATCTATAATGATGCCAAAGATTAGAATCAGCATCCATAGGCTCTTCCACTCCGGGAAGAGTTTTCATTATATCAACTAACTTAGATATTCTGGGATCCATTATTTGGTACCAAAATATTGATGTAAAAAAGAACCTTTTTTACTATCTGGTTGTTGAATAAAACTTTGTACGGCATTTAATTTATCTCTCTCCACATCTGCTTTATTCTCAAGTATTTTAAAATTAATCAAGCTTAAATCAGAAATAACTTTTATAGGCGTACCTCTAAACGGAGCTACATATACTATATAACCATCCTTATCTAATTCCCTTAGTTTTGTTTTAAGAGTATTTGATTTTAAATCAACCATATCAGCAACTGCATCTATATCAGCCTCAATAAATTTAGACTCTCGATTTTTAATTCCAAGATCTTCTATGGCCTCTAATACAGACTGGTATTTATCTAATATATGATCTTTTAATATTTTAACTTTGAATACCTTACTTGACGTATGTTGCTTTTGTACCACATTGGCTTGTGCCATTGCATTGATACATGAACTTACGGCAGATGGGTGTATTGATAAATCTTTACCTATCTGCGAATGCGTAACATAGACAAATCCATGTTTATCTTTACGTAACTTTATATACGAATAGACACTATTAAAAGCGGCTTTTGAAGGAAACTTACAATCAATAAACCAGTGCTGAGTTTCTATAGATTTATTATCAGTTAGTAACACACACTTAGAAGGATCTCCATCCCTACCAGCTCTACCTGTTTCTTGAGCATAATCTTCTAATGATGAAGGTAAGCCCTTATGAATAACACCACGTATATCAGCTTTATCTATGCCCATACCAAAAGCCTTAGTTGCGTACATGACACGTACATTACCAGACATAAATGTAGACTGGTTTGAAACTCTTCTTCCTGAAGGTAACTGACCATGATACATGAGAGAGCCGCCTTTTATGGAAGACTTAGTCTGATTGTAAACATCCTCAGTCTCTTTAACTGTTGGAAAGTAAACTATCACAGACCCTGATATTTGATTAACTTTATTAACTAAATTAGTAATACTATATACATCCGAAGAGTAATTTAAATTATCTCTCTTGGGAAAATATTCTATTTTATGACAGTCGGATATTCCTAATCTGTCTCTTACGTCTTTTTCTACCTCTTCTGTTCTTGTAGCTGTCATAGCCAGAACAACTGAAGGATTCATTACCTCTACGAATAAACCTATGTTTTGATAACTAGTCCTAAAAGTATCTCCCCAAGAGGAAATACAATGAGCTTCGTCAACAACAACAAGGTCTGGACGTACCTTTGTCATACATCTTACAAACCTATCATTTTGCAACTTTTCAGGAGCTGCAAACATGAAGTTCAAAGTACCAGTCTCCCAATCAGTCATTGTAAGTCCATTCTCGACTTCTGATTGATTACTGGAAACTTGCCCAGCAGAAAATCCTTTATCTGCTATGGACTCAACTTGATCTTGTATTAACGACAACAAAGGACTAAAGACTAACGTCTTCCAATCCAGACACATGGTGGGTATTTGATATATAGCAGACTTACCAAATGAGGTAGGCATAAAACACAAAGTGTCTCTTTTGGCTAGTATATTATGTACTGCATCTGACTGACCGGGACGTAATTCGTCGTAGTCCATTTGCTGTAGTATTGCGGGTAACTTTGATATTCCTTTTTCATATGTTTTTTTACACAGTATTGTCTCTCTCATGTTACTATTTTTCTAATTATTTTATTCACAAACGGGTGTCTATAAGTCATTGGACGCACGTAAGTAATTTTTTTATTTTGTTTGCTTCTTATTATCAGAGAATTTTTTTCTTTGTCTTGTTTTATATTTTTTAGTGAACGCACAATAAATTGCTGCGCTGGGAATAATCTAGAGTAACCACAAATAATGATAAACGTATTTTGTGTCGCTACTTTAGGATAATTTTTACTAATAAACTCAAAATAAATAGAATCGAGAGTCTCGACTATATCTATACCCTCAAATTCCTCTATTGGAAATGGTCCTCTAATTTTGTGGAAACAATCAATAGTAAGATCAAGAGGGGGTTTATTTTTATGTTTACTTATTACGGGTAGAAAAAAACAAAATTCATGTTTTTGTTTTTCAATCATTTTTTTGTATAAACGAGCTTAGTTTTGAAATTATTATTATATCCTGCTCAGAGATATTTTTTACATGCATAAACATAGACTTATGATTCATTTTCGATAACCATTTAGAAGGCAGATCAATGTCGCTAGTAATCGTTATAAAATGTAATGAATTCAAAGAACTCATTACAGCGTCAGCAACCAATGTTACCTCGCCATTCCTATCGTATAAAGACTGACATAAATCAGAAGATTCCTTTAAAGTTGCATCTGCAAATATTGGAATCCTTTCACTAAACACATACGTATTATAATATTCACAGGGAGGAGTAAATCCTCCAACTTCCTCTAACAGAACCGACATAACGGCGTCTGTATTACTACATGTATCAAATTTTTTATTTTTAAACGTTTTCTTAAATATTTGATTTAAATGGTGAGATCCTAATTTACTCATCTTCTATTTCTTCTTCTACATCCGCATCTTGCACGAAGTCTACGTGCGAAGCACTACTATCTGCTACAGGATAACCAAGTATCTCCCTGTTTGAACCAAGTTGATTAACAACATCAGGATCAGAGTACAAAGTTTTACAGAAATCATGAGCTGTTTTAGATACGACTCCAAGCTGGTCACAAGTATATCTTTTACGTTCTACTTTAGTGTTAAGTATACCATTAGCCGCAAACCAATCAGCAGTAGTGTTATCGAAAAACAACGCAGGCTGCTGATAGTCTTCTGAATCATCTAACCAGGGTCTGGAGACAAGCTCGTACTTTATAACACCACCCTCAGGACCATAACTATTTTTAGCTACAGTAGCCTTAACTTTGGTTCCAATTTTCTCGCCATTTTGAATTAAATAACCCTCTCTTGTTAATATAAGCTGTAACGCAGCATTTTGATTAAATGCATTACCGCCTATCTTTGTCCTGTTGTAAGCGTCACTAGAGAAGCTACCTCCGCCAAAACCCATATCTACTTTTTGATTTTGATGGCTTACGATTACTAATATAACATTATTTTTGGATAACCAAGATGGAAGCGTACGACACCATTTCTGACAATACTTAGCATGCTCGAAATTAGTACCAACGCCTAGTTCTTCTAATGTTTTAGATTTAGAAGGCTTAGCACCTTCGTAAAAATTACGACCTTCAGCTTCCTTAGGGGCCATTAACTTTGAGAAAGTATCGATTGCGCAAAACAAAGGAACTTCAATAGGAACACCTATCTCGTTACGCTGCACCTCTACCCAATTCTCTATCTCACTTACAGCGTCAAGTATTGACACACACTTAGATATTAAAACACGATCAAGCATTTTTTTAGCTGTCGACCTACTGTCAGACAAGCATCGCATAACTCGATTCTTATCCATAGGCTTTGCTTCCGACTCCACTAAAAAGAAAGGAGAATTTTGAAGCATAGCGTATCCGGCTATAGTCCAAACTAGGCTAGTTTTACCTATACCATCTTGTCCTATTAATTCTACTAAAGTTCCATGTGGGACACCTTTCATCCCGATAGCTTCCTGGAACAATAAATTATTTTTAAGTTCTACATGATCTTTAGACGCATTCTCGTACAGATCTACACTACTAATTTTCTTTTTCTTTGCTGCGAGAGTAAGCATTGTTTCGCGTACTTGACTTGCGTAGTCATCATCTCCCAGTAGGTCAAAAGTTTTTACTTTGGTTTTTGTTTTTTTAGTTCTTGGCATAGTTATAAAAATGTAGGGAGAGCTGCGGCCCACATAAGCAGTACACAGCTCCCCCCAGTTTGTTTGTTTGTTTCAGTCCAAATTATTCACCTGTTACGCCACCTTTAATGCGCAACGTAAAGTATTCGGACAATTCTTCTGTATTCAGACTATCAGCACCATCTGATTTATATTTAGTATGCAACTCACTAAATCTGGCACTCTGTTTATCGTCTAGATTAGTAGTCTGAGGAGCTTCAACAGCCTTTATATCCTTTTCAGGAGATTCTTCGGCTACTGGTTCAATCTTTGGCGTCTCTGCCTTAATTGTGTTAGTCTCCATCGGAACTTCTTCCTCTAGATCTTTATCTTTAGGTAACACAGGAGTCACTGCAACAACGCCTTTTGGCGCTGAAGGTATTCCATTCTCTGCATAACGATCACACGCCCTTACGATAATGTCGTAAGGAATAGCACCGTCTGCTACGAGCATTTCTAGAATCTCATCATAGGTACGAATATTCGTAACCTCTTCAGTATCAGAAATGTCGTACCTGTTGCTAAGTACGTCCTCACTGACTGGCGACTCTTGCCTACCTTCTAGATAGCCATCTTTATTACTAAAGAAAAGTCCTGCAAACTTAAGCACAGGATTATCTTCTATGTGTGTCTCACGTATAAAAGCAGTAGAACCACTTTTAGGATCAGTCACATCTCCATACAAAAACTCCTTGAAGTCTTCGGAGATAATAGGATCTTCTCGACCAGCACGCAGAGACAATCTTTTCTTCAACTGATTGAGGCAGGAGCTAGTAATAATAAGAACATTATTCTCCTCCTCATTAGTTTTTGGATTTGTCATGTGGCAGTTCAGCAATCCGAACTGTCTTACTCTGCTTACAGATGCGGGATCTGACTTACCCTGACTCTGAGTTAGATTGTGCAAACTTGAATCCTCATTCTTGTAGCACATCTTGTAGATGTCCGTTGCGGGACATGCCCCAGACCTGTTAGTTGACCCTCCTGTCAAAGGACTCAAGAAAGACAGTTTATTATTACCGTACCAGGTGAAACCTGCTACCGCATAATAGAAACTGGAAAAACCCGGGCTCTTTGTGTAATAATCCTCTGGTCCACTTCTATCCCTGTAGGGAGCTACCGAAGTTTTGTAGTCTTTGGAGGTTTTCTTTACTGTACTATCAAATGCAGGGAGCAGTCTAACTTCTAAGTTTTGACTAGCTCTCGCTACATAACTTGTAACACCATCATGGAAAAATCCATGGGTATAACTTTCTCTTACTTCTGATTCTGATCCGCCTTTTAGCATCTCTTTTCCTTTTGTTTATTGTTTATTGTTTTAACTTGTACGGCTTATCGCCTTTATCGTTTTTACTAATTTAACTACCCATTACCTGATAGGTAATGAATAGGTAATAAATATATGTAACATAAATATATAACACATCAAGCATCTTTATTGTATAGACTCAGTTTCTCTTCTGGTGTGAGTTTAGCACCCCATTTTTTAGAGAAAGCTGAGTCAATTGTGAAGTTTAATTTTCGACCATGTATAGTCCAAAAAGTCTCCTCGCTTAAATGTTTTTTAACTAGATCTTGCACTAACCATCTTTCCTCTTCAGGGCAATGGACTACCAGTGCGTCATACAACATTATCATTGGACGAGCCTTTAATCTTCTCTCAATACATTCATTGAGTAAAGAAACTTGAGCTCTCATCATAGTCGCTGCTACCATTTCTTGCATTGGATAATTTCTTGACTCACGTGTCAATGGGGAAACTAAACTTTTCATACCCCAAACAGAATTTACATCATCTTTAATAAGGTTAACATGAAAATGTCTTACCCTACCAGATACAGTTCTGTAGTATCCTGGATTCTCAACTGCCAGTTCCTGCTTTTCTAAGAAAGCACTAGCTTTTGGGAATTTCCTTTGGTACGCATTAATTAGTAGCTCGCCACTACCTTCTGCTGGTTTCTTACCAGTAACAGTTTCTATTTCGCGTTCAAGCAGTTTTCCTTGAGCCCCATAGGGTATAGAAAACATCCCAACCTTACCCGCGCCTCTATCTAAATCTTCGTCCAATAATTCTCTAGGACAATCTTGCATTGCTTCAGCCATCTCCCAGTGCATATCGCGCTTAGGATGTGTGACCTCGCCGTTTAAAAGAATGTCATTATAATTGTCATTAAGTTTTATACGCTGCTTACCTTCTGTAGATATTGGCGTATACTCATTTATAAAGTTAGTTCTTACTACATACGTACCTTTATTAGAAAATGCATCTATACCAGCAGATTTTGCTTTATCCTTATCAACTACTACGAACTGTAAATCATCGGATCTACACATTTCGATCATATTCTCATCTCCGGATATAAATGCTAAACTTACAACCTCAGCAGTGTCTAAATCGGCATCTATAAAACACCAACCTTCTCCTGCCTGTATACAAGAACGTACACTGTCTGGAGATTCAAGACCTATCTCTGCAAACGCATCGTGTATCCACTTGGATACAAATTTAGGATAATTTAAAACATTAGGTTTCCAACTTCTAGGTCTACCTGTCTCCGTACAGGAGTAATTACAGTGTATACGTCCGTCTGTTTGAATCCAGTTAATTAACGAATTAGTAGAGGATGAACCTTTCTCTGCTAAGAAACCTTTTATTAAATTACCCACAGCATTTAACTGCAAGACGCGCTCTACAAGAGGATTTTGAGCAGCTAGAATTTGTAGAGTCTGCTTATCTGCAGCAGGCTTATATCTAGTTTGCTGTTCTTTAGGTAAGTCTAAAACTTTATCCCAAGATATAGACATACCCGTATCTCCTTTTGTAGTTTTTATTGGTTTTAAACCTAAAACGTCAAATAACCAGCGAACCATGTGTATATTACTTCTTATATTGAAATCAGGACTAATAACTAAATGATCAAAGAAACTTTTAGCATTAGATATTTCTCTAGGACCAACAGCAGCTTTTAAATCATTCCAACAATCTTTTTGAGCAGTCGGATCATTTATCATAGCGCACAGTTTAGGAAATAATTCTTCAACAATTTCCTGGTCTGTATGTTCAAAAATATATTCAAACATAAGACGCTGTGCTTGTTGATGCATACGAGATTTAATATCTCTATCCAGTACTTCAAAAACATTTTTAAAATTAACTCCTAGTTTAAGGAGATACTCTTGATTAACAGGCAAACCTGTTTGTATCATGCTAGTAAAAGCATCAGAAACAAACGGCAAAAGTATACCATAATAATAGTCAGATAGATCTAAAGATTCTAATCTAGATGACAGTATAGGGTACGCCCTTATAACCGTATCAACGTCCTTACAAGCGTAGGGAATTAAAATCTTATCAGGTATCCTTAAATAACCCTCATCCTCACTGGTGTTGAATAAGTCATAATGCTCATCTTCATCATTTGCCCTTACCATATTTTGAATACGTTTTGATTTATTCATACGTTTCCAAATACTTAATTCTACGTCATACCTGCCTAAGTCAGTATACTTTAAAGCAAGTCTTTCTAACTTTTGATCTGCATACTCATCAATAACACTCTCCGCATACATAGTATCAAAAACGCACTTTTTATGAGTCTCTATACCTAGTACATGGTTCATCCAGACAAGGTCGGCACATATGTTATGTCCAATCCATTTCATTTTGTTAAAAAATACAAACAAAGGTTTTATATCTTTTTCACTACTACCTTCAAAACACCAAGATCCGGTCTCATCTCTGAGCTTAACATACGCTACTTTGCCTGGAGCCCAGCAGAACTGTATAGAACGTAGCTTACCGTCAAGGTAAGTTCTACCTCCCCACTCGCAGTCGACAGACAAAGTTTCTATATCTAACATCTCCAAAAGCGTCGTCAAGGTTTGTAATTTATCTTTAGAATCCACAACTAAATAGTCCTGGCTAACCAAAGGTCTTTCTACGTCTTGCAAGCTATCTGAAAATTGCTTCACCTGTTTAAGGTCTAATAAAAAACGCTCTATTTGGTGCGGCTGATATCTAGGGTTAGTAACCTTATCCATACAGTACAACACACAATTATATTTACGACAGTCGAAAAAACCTCCAACTGCATCATCAAAATTTACTTTAATATCTATGTTCTTATCGTTCTTGGTTACGACAAGATCTTGAAAATAATTAAATACATGTCTACCAAGACAAACTATTAATTTTGGTTTTAACTTACCTAGTTCAGTCTCTAACCATTTCTCACTCCAATTGAGTTCTTCTTTTCGAAGAGCTCTTTTTTCTCCGTTAGGAATACAATACTTAGATAGCGTAGTATAATAACAATCCTTGTCAAAGTTTCCTAAGCCAGATCTTGATACTAATCTACGAAATATTGCTCCTACGTCAGCTTTCAATAAACTTGGAGGAGAGTCATCAAACCTTTCATCCTCTCTAAGAGGTGTAGCGCCTACAAAAATTATATCGCTTTTTTTATTACCTATACCGGCAAAATGAATTTTACCTTCTATATATGTGTCTTTGGTTCGATAGTATGGTTGAGTCTGATCTAGAAAGAAAAAAGGATATTTTTTCGTCATACTAATCTAAAGAATGTTTTGTTTTTATATCTGCAAAGAATGAATCAGCTTCTTCCTGTCCCATGTCTCCAAAATCGTTAAAATCTTCCGGAGGTGCGATAGGTATTACTGAAACTCCTATATCTCTTAATCTACGTACTACTGAAGACTTGAAGTCTTCACCTGCTGCATCATTTTGATAAGCAATGACTGCTGTGTCATAAGGTTTACACAAATCAGCTTGAGCTTCTGAAAAACTCTTACCAAGAGCAGCACAAAAAGGAGGACCAAGTCTAGCAGCATCTAGAGGACCTTCCGTAATACCCAGCCAGGACTTATCAGCTGCTACAGCAGCGTCATAACCCATAAGACAAAGATTACGTCTAGTACCAGGACCAGTCATGTATTTTGGGGGATCCCATTTCTCAAGACCATCTACTAAGTGCCAAGTGTTTATACCATTTACTGTGTCCTCGTGTAAGACTTTTACAGGAGTCCACTCAGGACGAGAAGAATTATAACACCAATGATATTTTAAACCATCACTGCCGCGCATCTTCATCTCAAGTATACGTGCCTGCCATCCTCTACGTACTCCTTTAATCATAATATTAAATATTAACCTATGTTTTGGAGATTGTTTAAATCCTAAACCTAAGTCTCTATAATAACTATAACCATCAGTATCTACACAAAACGTTGCATCGAATTGATCTACAAGCTGACGTACACTAAAGTCACGCAACCTAAGATAATCAATAACCGGATGATCGTCTTCTAATAAGTCTAATGAAACTTCAGAGCCTGGAGCTCTAGGAATCTCATTACCATGAGCGTCAGGCTCTAGGTAACTTATTTTTTGTTGTACGTTAACTTGATGAGCAGTATCCCTAAAACCTCTAGTTTCCAAATCTGTGTACTGTAGTAAATCTGATATTCTGTAAATCTCACCAGTTTTCATACACATTGCTGAAAAGTCATTAGGCTCGCTATAAGGATGCCTTCCAAGATATTTGTCTGCGTTTACCGCAAGATGCATCTTAGAAGGTAATAACTCATCAGGTCCATACTCAGCTAAACATATCGGGGAAGCTATATACAAATGAACTCCTCCGGACTCAGCGGCTACTCTGACTCTACCATGGAGTCTTGACAATTGCTGAGCCAACGTAATTATTTCGTCACTTATTTCTTCAGGGCATGACGAACCCATTATTATGGTTGATTCTCTTTTTATATTTAGTGCCATTAGATTACATCTTTAAAAACCCTTTCACAAAGGTTATCCCATTTAGTGGAATAGAAGTTGGGGGATATACCTAAGGCTGCCCATTCGAAAGACTCAGGTAGTAATTTTTCTAGGACTTTAATTATATAAGGATTCTTATCAAGCTCTTTTTTAATAACAGGAGCTACCGAATCAATAACGTCGTAACCTATAAAACTATTTTCTATTCCGTAAACCAACCGAACCCAGTAAGGGTATTGATTGGAATAAACATTTTGTAAGTACAAGCTTTTAACCGTGTGGTCAAAATCTTGACTGTTAGCATTCGTTGTTTGAAACAATTTACCGAATGAGTCGATCATGGATCTAGCCTGCTCAGAAGTTATAACAAGATTGTTATACTCCATTTGAAGTTGTTTCTCTGAACTGATTTCAGTGAAAAATTTCCGGCCCTCCAATAAATTGTCTCTAATAATTGTTACTATATCTGTATTGGGCGTAACGTTTTCGTTATAGCTTGTAACGTTTTCGTTATAAGCAGTTGTTATTACGTTACGCTTTTTCATTACCTTAGAAACGAGCATTCTTTTCTTCTTATCGAGGTTTTGAAAATCCTCAGACATGAGCCACTCGTTTATATCTACTAAACTATATTTATTTGAATTTTGAAACTGTTTGGTTCTTTTAGATACAACCAAACCACAATTATTTAATTTATCTAAGGCCCTTTTGACAGACATCTTAGACCAATAAGGGTACTCTTCCTCAAATGATGCTAATGATTGCCATGTCCACCACTTACCGTCTTCAAAGTATCTTGTTTTATTCTGTTTTTTATTTAAATCACAGAAAAACTTAATCCTTTGATATAGAGTAGCTGCTATGGGTCCTGCTGCAGGTATGACAACTTCCTGCATTGATATTTGTGTCATCTCGAATTTAGGTTTTGTCATGCGTCCCTCCCAAATCTTTGGTATTCAAAATCACGAAGTATTTTAATATTATCACCAGCGCCAAAACGCGACTTCGCGACATTCATAAACTGACCTCTTGTGAAAGGAGAACCCTCTTCATTAGATGTCTGTATAGAACTTATGTATAGTGCATTCGCACACTGGTCTGGTAGCGACTTACATTCGTTTAGCATAGTGTGATCGCAGCGTTGTTTATTACGAGCTAGTGTTTTATTTAACTGAGCAAAAGAAAACACGCAGAGGTTATGAGACACTGCAATGTGTTTCAATTCCCCAGCTACGTTATTATACAAATGTCTTATTGCATCAGAGTTGATACCACGCTCAAGTGAAGCTCCAATCCAGTCGAATATAAGTATGTCTGGTGTCCATTCTGCATAGCGTGGATTTCTAGACAATTTTGTTATACTCGCAGCTAGGTCTGTGACTATGGTCTTTCTAGTGCCGGACCAGTCAAAGAATACTAATCTATCTCTTATCGTCTCTCTGAATGTTTGTATCGCATTTAACCAATTACCATCAGTAGTTACACGTATCGGTAAGTTAGTGTTTGGGCACATCTCATCACGTTCAGTAAAGAAATTGTGAGGTATGTTACATACATTTGAGTAAGCTCTATTCATCAACTGATTAGGAGGTTGCTCTGTAGTTACGAATATTACGTTGTGACCCGCTATGGCCCACGAGGATGCCATTTGCATTGCCATTACTGTCTTACCCCCTCCCGTAGTGGAAGCTAGTAATGTGTGCTCTCCTTTAGCAAAGCCACCACCTAATGCTGTACTTAAATTAGGAAACTCAGGTAGTTCAAAAAGATCTCCTCTATTTGCTGCGCTGTTGACTGCTTGGTCAACACTTACTATTGTCTCATCGTCATCGTCAGTAGGGATATCTTGTAGCTGCGAATGCCATTCAGATATTTTTTCCGGCGTGAGTATGCTTGGGTCTGCTACTGCATCTTTACCCCACTCTTGCGCTACTCTAACTGCTAACCATCTAGACAAAACTCCTCTTTCTACGAATTGTACTGTCTGGTCTGCACCGGCTTCTATCAACGAGTAAACATTTGTTAAACCTACATCTATAGTATCTATTTCCTTATCTAGTATCCTACCTTGTTCAGCAGACTCATTTAGATAGATATCTATGTGAGCTCTTGGTAGCTGTTCCGTAGTAGTGCTTTCTGTTCTTTCAGCCCAGTATAAGCATACGCCTTCATAAACTATATTCATCCAATTTTGAGAGAAATCATTTCTCCGTTTTCTTATTCTAGGTCGTACAGGGCACACCTTATAACCATGTTGTAAGTAAAACGACTGACTTCCTATAAATGATGCGAGAATATAAGTTTCAAAGACGGCTGGATTTCTATCTATATTTCTTTGTGTGTCTTCAGATAATTGCGTCATATAATTTTTTTAATTTTAAACCTTTTTTCTCTAATATTTTATCTAATCCTGGTCGTGTATAAATGCATCTTTTAACTTCATCTGCATATCTAACCCAGGCTTCTGCTTCATCTTTTAGAAGCAAAAGTCGTATATAAGGCGAGAACTTTACTAATGTGTCGAGTAAAGTCTCCCTAAATGATTTGCCTAATCTAGATTCTCTACGTGTACATATATTTAAAGCACACCTAATTTCTTGATCGACCAAAACTTCTAGTTTTGTTTCTATTGATTTTCCGGAATTTTCCCTTGGGAACTCTATTGCGTATTGATTGTACCAAGATCGCATTGCCTCTCCAGTTAGCATATTTGGAAAAGGGGCTCCTATAGGTTTTACTGCAAAAGTAAATGCGGCATCTAAAAAATCATCAGATGCCGCATTTAGTTCTTTGCATAAACTTGCTACTTTAGTCCAAAACTCAAGTTCCTGGTACTTGGGATGTGGTCTATATTTTCTATTAGATTGTACTTCCTTACGTCTTGCGAAGCCATCTTTAATTACTTGTGCTAAATTTAATAATTCATTTGTTTCGTAATCCATATTATTCAAACTTTATCTCTGCAAGAGAATCTACAATTTTAACGGAGTAGCCTAATTTGTCATATTGTTTTAGGCGAAGGAAACTATCTCTAGCTACCATCCTCCAAGCGTCACTTCCATAGCTAGCATGCTCAGGAGGCGGTGGATCAGTACACTCAAATATAAAGTCTATCAAATAGCCTTTTTTCTTATCGTCCCTTATTTGGGCTAAACGACCAGGTTTTTGAGTGCTGGATATAGAGCCGCCTCCTCCTGCGGCATTAACCATGACTTTCAAATCAGGGAACGTCACTCCTTGAGCGTATACATCTGTGCATATACATCTTTTTACATGATCATCTACCATAGCTTTAAAAGTATCTTTTCTCTGTTTTACTGTCATCCTACCTGCAATAACTTTTTGAGAATCATTTACAAAATTAGCTATAAGATCTGCCTGATTTTTTTGATCTATAAACACAATAGTTTGCCACTTTTTAGGTATAACACTATTTGTTATCGAGGCTACTGCATCTATAAATACTTGGTTTCCATAAACTAAACGTTTATAAGCGGTATCTCTCCTTGAGCATGTAAAAGACTGGAATGGCATTTTTACCATAAATACTTGTATGTCACATATAGCATTTTCTTCTACAGCTTCTCTAAAAGTACGCTTAGCCAAAACTGGTCCTATTAGTCCAGTAATTAACTTGTCTGCGTTGTCATACCGGCCCTGAAGTGTAGCACCATAACCATATATTCTAGCATTAGAAAATCTAGCCAACACAGGAGCTCTAGTCTCACTGACTGCGGCATGAGGCTCATCTATTAATAGTAGATCAGTGCCTTCTGTATCCATTTTATGTAGTGAATCTAAACTACATATTGTGATATCATTTGATTGAATCCTATTTTTACTTCCTGTAAAGATTCCATTTATTTCACGACCAGGGAGTGCTTTTTTGAAATCATTTACTGTTTGATTTAATAGATCAACTCCCGGTGCTGCTACTACAGTTTTTAATTTAGGGTAGGCACGTATAGTGTTAATAATCATTATACTTTTACCGTACCTTGTCGGTGCTTGTAGTATGCCCGATTGATTTTTAGATATAAATTCTCTAAATAACTCTTCTTGATTTAACCTAAATCCAAATGATAATTCTTTACGAGGTTGTTTAAGGGGTATTCGTTTATCATATAACTCCCAATCAACTTTTTCTTTTTTACAAATTTTTATTATATGGTCTTTGAATCCATGCGAGGTTTGTATAGTACGACCCTCTCCGTTTACTCCTTCATGCCATACGTTGAATAAATCTACGTTCTCTATCTCTGACTTACGTGTATATGTTTTTTTATTTAATACTAATTTCTTTTTGTTCCATACTAAAAATTTTTCTATTTTTTTAATTGGATTTATAATTACTAATACACTGTCATACCAGTAAATTTTAGTTGTCATAATTGTTTATTGTAACCTTTTCTATGTTTAAAACTTTAAATCTTCCACAGTTGAATTTTGAACCCCACTGCGATATTCCATGAAACTTACCTACAATATCTAGTAGCTTTCTTAGAGTTTCAATACTGGGGCTGTCTTTAACCTCAGCGTTATGCATTATGTCTATGTAGACTTTATTTCCTTTTAATATACCCTCAAACAAATCTATGTTTACCCTATTATAAATCCGGCGTATTACGGAAATGTTTTCTTCTGGATCGAATCCTTCAGGTATTCTAAATTTACTTATTACAAGATTTCCTTTTATTTGATTATTTGCTAATTCTAAGTTTTTGTAAAACTCAGCGCTATTAATTTCTACGTCGTTGTCGTAAGTCCTTTTAAGAGAGCGGACCGAAGAGTTTTTGTCTCTTGGTCCGCCTCCTAAAAAGTTAGTAGTAAAACATATACGTGCTCTATAAATCACAATTTCAATATTTTATCAAATGAGCTGTCTAGTTTAGGATTATGGTCGCAGACCCACAATTGATGCTCTGAGTCCGCAAATACATCTCTTACTTTCTTTAGTAAATTAGATAAGCTGTCAACACCTTCTTCATCTAGGTGCGTAGAAGGCTCGTCTAAAGTAACGAATCCAAGATCTGCAACTATCAACTGCTGCACAGCTAATATAAACGCTAGACTTAATCTTACACGCTGACCTCCTGATAGTTTATGCATAGGTAATTTTATCCTATCACCTTCATAAATTACATTGTAATCAAACGCTAAAGATTTCTCAGTGGATTGCTCTATAAAGAAATCAGTATCTATCGCCTCTAGATTTTTTTGTGTAAGCTCTGTCAGAATTTCAAACCTACTATCTACAAATGTCTTTGGTAATCCTTTTCGAGAGAAAACATCTTTAAGTCTCTGTAGTTCTTTATGGACCTCTTTCTTAAGTTCGGCAGTTTCGTTTTGATCTATAAGCGTATTGTATCGTTTATTGATATTAGTGTACGTGTCTGCTATTTCCTCAAGTTTAGAAGCTATACTTTTGTGCGTCAGATCCATAGCTTTTAAATCCTCTATATTACCATCGTAACTCTCTAGATTATCCAGCCGGTTTTTAACTAACTCAGTTTCTTGATTTATTTCTGATATTCTTTCTTTAACATTATCTATTTTAGCATTCAACCCTGATGATTGTCCGAAATCGGCGCATAGTTTGGTATGATGTTCTTTTAGATCAATTGTTTTATTTTCTAACAGATTTATTTTATTTTGAATATCTGTTACTTTTGTATTTTCAAACTCGTTATGTAATTCTACATTTAATTTTAAATTTTCCTTACTTAACTCGTTTTCTTTAACAGACCCAATCAGTACGTGTATATTCCTTTCTTTAATATTAATTTCTTCAACTAATTTTTTAATATTTTCATTTTCTGTACTTAGATCATCTTTTGTTTGCGTAAGTTCTTTTTTATAATCACTTAACTCATCAACTAGTTTTTTAGACTTACTATCGTCTATTTGATGATCCGTTCCGCATACATAACATTCCACACTACTATCTCCAGATTCGGCTGCTTTTAAATAAGTTTCTAACCAAGTTTCTAATATTTCTATTTTACCATCAAGGTTACTTATTTTACTTACATAACCTTTCTCTTCCATAGATTTTTTAAGACTCTTGACTTTTTTTTGAGCCGAATCTACTTCGGCTTGATCTTGTTTAATCTCGTTTTTGTAGTCTTGTAGTTGCGTGTTAATAATCTCTACACTATCTCTGTACATAACATAATTTTCTAGTTTATCATGCTCTGCTTGTGCTGTGTCTAGCTCTTTTTGAACTAAGAGTATTGCCTCCTGACTTATATCCACCAAACCTAATTTTTTAAGATCACTACTATATTTAGTTACTTTTAAATTAAGATCATTTACTATTTCAATATTATTAGCCAGTGTGCTTGTAAGTTTACTACGTTCTTCCAGTAATTCTATTTTAGCCTCACATGCCGGATATTTCTTGAGATCTTCTTTATATATTTCCAATCTTTCAGATAGTTCTATTCGCTGTCTATTAAGTTCGTCTATAATGCTTATATTATCATTACCGTCTAATAGAGTTTTACTTTTTTGATCTATAACTTCTGCAAATTTCTGACAGTAAGACATATTCATTACTTTTACAAACAGCTCTTCTCTATCTGAGTCTGATCCAAATAATAAATTATTTAAGCTACCCTGACTTAAAAACACAGCGCTAGATAGTGATTTTTTATCTACTCCCAGTATTTCGAACAAAGAGTTCTCAATATCTTTTTTGACAGTTAAACTGGTACCTTTCCATACTAAGGATGCTTTAGAAGCTTTTCCTATTGTACGTTTTATTGTACCAGTCTCACCGCCATACATGAATTTAATTTCTACAAAACCAGACTTACTACCAGACCTAAGATTAGATTCTATAGTTCCGGGTATTTCTGATGTGAAGGCATATTTAATTGCATTTAGTATTGTACTTTTACCAGACCCATTTTTACCAAGTAAACCAATAATTCTTTTACCTTCTGTATTAAAATTGACGTCTTTGTGTACGCCAAAATTTTTAAGTTTAAGTTCCTTTATTATCATTTTCTCGTATTACTAATTTTCCTACTATGTTTTCTTCTAATTCTTTATGCCGATATTTTAGTATATCGCTTAGGTGCTCTAAGCTTTCTACTTTCATATCCAGATTCATTTTTTTTATCTGTACATGAATATTTACTGTAGGCTTACTGACTTCAATAAGATCAATCTTTTGCTGTAATATTTTTACCATTTTATTTATCCTTTTCTTCTTGTTTAATATAGTGCATTTCAGAGGTGATGAACATGTGACTTTTAAAATTGTGATTACGGTTTGATATATAATCTCCAATATATATTTTCAACTGATCTTTTTCTGAATCTTCTTTCCATTTTTTCAAATCAAATACATAGCCTTTTGCATAATTTAATTCAGGGCCTTTGAGCATCATAAACAATTTTTCTGCATCTAAAGATTTAGAAAATTTATCCATCATGTCTTTTGCAATTGCTACGTACTCAATACCATTTTCAGGTTCTTCAATGTTATTTTTAAACTTATACTCAACTTTATCTTTCATAATGTAAGTAGGTTTTTCTATTACGTAGTAGAAAACTTTATTTTCATCATCTAGAAATACTGGATATCTAAATCCATCTATTGGTTTTTTTTGTTTAAATTTTACATCAAATCCTTCTAATTTTTCTACTATCATACTGGTTTTAATTTATCGTTTTTTAGTTCAAAAGATACTAAATATTTATAAGTTATATTTTCAAATACCTCAGATATAGACACTTTGCAGTCTCCAGATTTTATTTTGTTCTCCTGGAGTGTTCGCAATGTTGCTAGTATCAAATCATCCTTAATTATCATATGACAGCCTAACTCTTTAATAAGTTTACCGTCAGCAGATATGGATATAGAGTATTTTGGATTTATAACGCTTACTGTATCATCAAGTAGATACTTCAGTATTTTGTAAGCCATTTAATCTTTTATCTATGTACGAATCTATCTCAAATCTAGCGTCGCAATCAGAGTTAATAAGTTTTTGAGCTAATTCAAACTCATTACTTTTTTCATCTATCATTTGTGCTAGTATTTCTTCTACTCCTAAATTTTGACGATTAGCCTCAATTTTTTTCTCTATGTCGGGATTGTATCCACGTATCCGAATTATAGCTTCATCCGAAAGTATGCTTTTGATTCTGCTTACTTCTGATTGTAGTTCATAATTACATTTAATATTAATAATTGGCGCTTTATCTTTGTCTAGAGAGTGAGCTTCTATAACATCGTCTAGCGTCTTCCTATCTGGTATATCATAGGCGTAGCATGCTCTTGTAGGTATGTCTATTGCGTGTGCATCAAGTCTACCGTCTTCATTGTACTTTAAATAAAAAACGCTTTTCTGGAACTCTTCGGACATAGACATTACTTCTGAGCTTCCTGGAGATACTACCAATATACCATTTCCAGATATAAAACTATCTGCTACATGCGTATCGCCTACTATAATTATAGGACACTTTTTTTCATCTAATTTTAGTAAGGACTCATTATTAAAACCATCAGGATTATCGAAGTTAGTAAACTCACTAAAAGATTGATGCATTAGTAGTAAATCAATAGGGTCATTACAATTTATGTCATCGACTATAACTTCCCACTCTTCTTTGTTACAGAATGGTACGCCTCTAATTTTTATGGGGTTGCCACAAGGTCTGGCTGTTACTGTCTCATTATCTATGTCCCTAAACCCTCCGGCTGTATCTACGTGGAAATGACTAACCCAGTGGGGTTCGCTTTTGTCATGGTTACCGGATATTACGTATGCAGTAACATTATGTTTAATCATCTCAAAATGACACTTTTTGAGAAACTGCATTGTTTGGCTCGTAGGCCTGTTACTATGTATTAAATCTCCGCTTATTGTTATGTCGGAGGAGGTATTTATAGCAGCATCGATTATCGCTTCGAAACTTTTTTGTATATCTATTTCTCTACTTTTTAATCCATATTGCCTATACCCTAGGTGGTTGTCTGCTGTTGCTATTATCATGTGATTTTGATTTTTTAATTTGTTTAACAAGGTCATCCCAATTTATATCAGGATGTCTTCGTAATCGTTTATAAAATGTGTTTCTATTTAAATTTAAATGCTTCGCAGCATTTGATTTATTACCATTACAAGTTTTTAGAGCTTCAATAAGTTCTTTCTGCTCTTTTATTATCTCTTCCTCTGTAATTTCTTTCCACTTACCGTCGTATCTTACGTTTCTCCTTTCTTCCTGTGGTAATGATTTTCCTTTCATATTTTTATAAGCCCAATTCTCTTCTCCAGACTTAAATCCATTATTTGTTTTACGTTCTTTTGGTATGTTCCATCGATGCTCTGACTTACGTTCTACTTCAGTCATTATTAAATTATCAGCATTGTTAGGATAGGAACATTCGATTAACGTAGACCATAATTTTTCATCTACTAACTGTCCTTTAAATTTTGTGTCTTTTTTAATCTCATAAACACGTACATATTTAATCTCGTTAAGAGGATTAAACTTACGCTTACAATATTCTTTTAAGACTCCTACGACTTCTTCGTAATCTTGAGCCCTTACTACTGTGCTGTAATCTTTTTGAGTACCAAGGTGAAGTTCTATTGTAAAATATGTAAATAAGATTTTAGCCATGCTTATAGCGGAGTAGACCTCCCCGATTTAATTAAATCCAAATCAGCTGGCTCGTCTATTTCAAAACTTCTACTTTTAGGCATCTCATAAAATTTAGTGTTACCCGGCAGCCTACTTTTTTCTTTTACAAATTCTTTTTTATACGAAATGTAAAAGGCACCATTCTCTCTATAGTATTTAGGTGCATTCTGTCTTTGATGCTCGTAGGGAGTCACACGTTCTGCAAATTCTTTTTCTTCCCATTGAAAGCCACCGCATAACCAGCCTCCTGCATCTTCACATCCAGATATTACAGAATTGATACTATTACTAGATTCAAGTAACTCTAAGCCTCCATCGATATCTTCTGTCTCAGTAAGCGGTGCTGTGCATTGCATAAATATCATAATATCAAAATCTTTTTTACTAAATCCATGACTGTGGTATTTATTAGTAAATTCTAACAATACGTCCTCACTGTTTGAATTATCTTGTGCTGATTCTTCAGAACGTCTGTACACATATAACTTACCCATAAGACCTAAATCCATAACGGCATTAGATATTCCTGACGAATCAGTAGCTACCCAAATTTCGTCTACATATTTTGAACTTGCTGCTGCCTTAACCGGATACTGGATCAGGGGCTGTCCATTCACCATCTGAATGTTCTTGTTTACTATCCCCTTGCTTCCTCCCCTCGCTGGTATCACTGCTACTATTTTCTTCTGGTTTATCATTATTTTCAGGTTCCTTTTTTGTAGTTTCTTCTGGGGTTTCTTCTGGGGTTTCATTAAGCATAAACACGTCACTAGCCATTTGTGTAGCTTGTTCCATATTTTTTTCTTCTTCTGCTTCTACTAGCTCTTTTTGTCTTTTTCTTATTTTTGTTTGTACTTGAAGTTTTACGGGGTCGACAACTAAAGCATCAAAAATTTTTTTAAAGTTAACTTCAGATTGGTGTACAGTAATTGGATCTAAAAACATAGGCATCGGAACTGTGCCTTCAAGCTTAACTAAGGCATCACTATCTGTCCTAACTACAACTTTATAGTTTAATACGGCATCCACATTATTCTTGTGACCACCATTTTTTTTGGCACTATCCTCATTTTTACTTGGCATGGGATATGTTATGATATAATTAGATGGTCTTTGGCAAGCAAAGAATCATGAATTTTCTTATAATCAGAATCCCTAAACCATTTAACGGCACCTATACGAGGCTTACAGAATACGTTAGGTACAGTAAACCATGGTTTAAAATTATTTCCTTTGTTTCTTTGAGCGTAGTTACGTTTCTGAAAGACTCTTGGTGATTTACAATGCATAATAAGAATTGTACTATATAACGTTTAAGGCCGTCAATGTATTTTGATTTAGAACATACTGTAAGAACAAATGGTGAGTTTAGAGATAAACTTACCAAGCTTAGTAATAAACTCGATTATCATTTAAACTTATCTAAGGGTAGTGCTACTCACGAGAAGAAGGCTAATAATTATTTACTGTCGATACTAAGACACTGTAAATACAATTTAACTTTTTTACTCCCCTATTATTATCCAGCTTATCCGAAGACTGATCCTATGTCTTTACGTAATTTTCCTTTTGCGTATCATTTGCTTGGTTTGAACATAGGCGGTTACACAGTTATACGAGGCAGTAGACAGATAGCTAAATCTACAACAATAGCAGCTAGGCAGCGTCTTATCTCTCACGTATTCCCTAAATTTAAAAGCATATATATAACTCCTAAGAAAGATCAGCTTACTACATATGCAAATAGACTACGGGATCTAGAGCTTGCATTTAAATTTAATAGACAGCATCACAGATTTAGGCAAAATTTGTATTTAAAAGAGTATGCTAACGGATCTTCTATTGAGTTATTTAATGTCGACACTCAGGTTACCAATATTCGTGGTAAGTCTGCTGATGAGCTTATATTTGATGAGTATCAAAATTTTGATCCTGAGTTTGAGCCTGAGGTATCTGAAATTCAATCAGCTACAGAAACGCCCGTAACAATTTTTGCCGGTACGTCCTTGACTACCGACACGGCTCTTGAGGATAAGTACGAAAAATCATCTCAAGGAGTTTGGGTTATGACGTGCGGTAGCTGTGGACATGAAAACATACCTCTACCTGAGCATGGGGTTATGGATATGATACAACCTCGTGGGGTCTGCTGTACAAAGTGTGGTAAACTTATCGATGTTACAAAGGGTCGTTTTTTACACACTAATAAAGCTAATTTTGACAAGAATCATATAGGCTTTCACATACCTCAAATTATTGTTCCTTTTGTTGTTAACAACGAGTTACGTTACGCTGAAATATATCGTAAAAAACTAGAACAAGACCCTAGGAAATTTTTCCAGGAGAATTTAGGAATACCTACGGAAGAAGGCGAGAGAGAGCTTACAGAAGGCGATTTAGTTAATATTTGTACTTTAGGAGATGCTGGAGAGATAAAAAAGAAGGCTAAGAAAAGACCTTATAGGATGGTTATATCCGGTTGTGATTGGGGTGGTAGTGACTACGACGTTTCTCTTAAGACTAAAGTTTCTTACACAGTTCACGCTATGATAGGTCAGAAGCTGGATTACTCTTATGAGATAATACATATGAAAAGATATGAAGGCATGTCTTACAAGCATATTGCTGAAGATATTATGCACTGGCATAAAACATATCATGGTGATGCATTAGGTAGTGATTACGGTGTAGGAATGGCATACAATATGTTATTAAGAGAGATGATGGATCCTGCGCATCATTTAATATTTCAGTACACAGGACCTAACGCTATACCTTTAAAAGAGAATCAAAATGTTTTTAATCAATTTACATTAAATAAAACTGATTCAGTTACTACACTTTACATGGCAATTAAAAATAGACGTGTAAAGTGTTTTGATTGGAATATAGCTAAGCCCTATTTGAAAGATTTTTTAAACCTTTATAGGGTGCCTAGCGATGGCGCAGGAGCTAATTCCTTTGTATACCGGAGACACGCTGCTAAAGCCGATGATATGCTGCACGCTTTAAACTTTGCTTATGTGGTAGGTCGCATATTTCTACAAGAGCCTATAGTGGAGGATAAGGCTTTGCTCTCTAGGGTGTCTAATCAGCTTAGACCAGCTACAGCTCCTGGTAAAGATTTTCAGGAAGCAGAAGCTTTTTCAATGTGATTTTTATAGCACTCTGTACTCGCGTTGATTAGATACGCCACATTCGTCACGTATGGAGAGTCCGACGTTTGGAGTGTGCAGTAATATGAAACTTAAATTTACTGATCCTTAACTACTATCCCTGGTACCCTGGGGATTTTGAAAAGGCGTTAACATAAAAGAAAGTCATTATTTCCAGTGACACCTACTAGTGGGTCTTGCCTAACATCTGAGTGTGGTTGCGTTTTACGAAATCTGTTTTATCTACTTTCTAGAGTGCTAAAAAAATCACATCGCTAATAATAGCGTACAATTATATATAACACCTAAGACCGTAATATTTCTTAAGTAATTGGAGGCAGCTTACCGGAGTCCATGCCTATCCTCTCAAGCTGCTCTACCATCTCATTTCTTAAACTTGTTACAGCTCTGTCAAAATAAGGCATGTCCTCAGCTTCTTCTAAAGAGTCTATATCTTCTCCCTCTTCTTTTAGTTCTCTATCTATAAGACTTTCTACTTGAGGAGAGAAATCAGTACCTGGGTGATTAAGGCTTACTTCATAGTTAGACCATAGTATCTCAGGTATGGTTAACTCATCAAACGTCAGGAAACCAGGGTCACCCTCTACTAGTGTATTACATATAGCTCTAAAAGCTTCTGGGTCTTGAAAAAATGCATCTGTAGAAGTGGCTAGCAATATAGCTTGTAGTTTTTGCTGCACGTCATCTGCTACATTTACTCTATACTCGTCTTCAAGGTTCGCATAGAGCTCTAAAGGATCCATGGCATACATTTCGTCTCCAAATGCCTGATAGGCTATAATATGAGCTACTGTGCCAAACGTACTATCTTCGGTTAGTAAGTTCCCAGCCTCTTTTTTATCATAGACCGCCGATGCGTCCTTGTTCATAGCCTTGCATTCTTCCTTTACTTAAATTCAAACCACCACCACCTTGACGACCTTGCATTCCTCCCATACCAAATCCAGGAAAGCCAGGACCAGCAGTTTGTTGTTGAGGTTGAGCTAAATGATTTTCAGGAAAAAACGTGTCTCCTAAGGCACTTAAACCTGTTGTCGTAGCTAAGAATCTTCCAGGGTTATTAATATTAAAGTTTTTACTTATCCTACCTTGTCCAGTTGTAAGAGCTTTACCAATTCCTGGTATTTTACTAACGCCATCAACACCACGTCTGTACATATTATGCATTCCTTCTCCTGCTGAGGTTAGAGTTTTACCAGCCTGACCTGTAAGACTTTTTCCTGCCTGAGAGCCTGCATTATTTGTAAGTGCTTTTTGAGTGCCTTTTTGTAATCCTTTAGTTGCTGCTCTTGCAGTTAATTTAGTACCGCCCTTAATAGATGCTCCTGCTAATGTTCCTAGTCCTGGTATAAAATTAAGTGCACCTAAACCTAAATCAAGCACACCCATTCCTATGTTACCATCTTTAAAATTAGAGACAGCATTACCAGCGTCTCCGACAACTGGGATCCAAGAATACCAAGCATCTCTATTCCATCCGCCTTTAGTGGCTTGATTGACTGCACCCGCTACGGGATTTGCAGCATACATAGCGTAATCACTACCGCCAAAATTAGTGTCGCCGATTGCTGCTTGCTTTGCAAAAAAAGCAGCGACAGCTTGCTTTTCAAAATGTTTCATTCTTAGAGCTTACCGTCCTCTTTTATTCATTTTTCTACTAGGGCTTGAAGGAATCGTGACTGCAGATCTTTATCGACCGCCATCACTTTAAGAGTAGCGCTGACACCACCATCTTCCTTGGCGGCATCAACTATTGGAGAAAGAATCTTAGCCTCCTTCTCGTTAAAGTTTTTTTCTACCACTTCACTAGCCATCTTGTTGAAATCATCAAGGGGTACTGGAGATTCATTAATCAATACATGAGCTTCAGCTGCTTTTTCTATCTCTGAGTTCTCAACTCCGGAGTAGAATGCTTCATATGGATTAAGCATGTTCTTGTTGTACGCTACTTTATTTATTCTATCCATGTCTAGGAATAGATTAACGTAATTATCTAAGTTTTGCTTATCTTGACTAGCTGATTTCACTATATCGAAATAAATAGTGCCTGCCTCTTCTCCATACTTTTTAGATCTTTGCTTAGACGCAAAGTTTGCTATTTTTTCGTTAAATTCTCTATCTGCTCCAGTACGTAGTATTTTATTAGGGAGGGCATTATCGGGGATGCCTGTCTTCCTAGCTTTCTTAACTATGTTATTAGCGGCTGTCCTAAATGCCTCAATAGGAATCTTTCTTTCATCAGTACAAAGATCTCTCGCGGACTTCTCTATGTTATACCTATCGTTAATAGGATAGTAATATTTTAAACCACCTTCTTTTTCAAAATCAATTATTAATGCAAAATTATCTTTTGCGTTAGATGCTTGTTTTTCTTGTAAATCTTTTTTTATAGCATTATCTACAGAATCTAAATCCTGAGAGTTACCGTGCATCTGAGATGCTTGTTTTAATTTACCCTCAAAAACTACTTCTTTAGTGCTAAGTTTATTTCCTGCATTAGCTGATTTTAGGTAAGCGTAACTTAAAAAAGTATTTTCCGCTGTATCCATTGGCAGCTCTTTATTTACTGAATTTGCAAACGAACCTCTTGCTATTCTAGGCCTCTCTGTATAATTTGCAGCCTTCACATAAGAAGGGAGCTCCCCTAACAAAGTCTTGACGTAATCAATATTCTTGGGATTATTATCGTTTATGAAATCCATATTAGCATTTTTCCTTGTATGATAGATAAAGTCAATAAACTTTTTGAGGCTATAAAACCATTGAGGCTAGCTCAAGATTTGAATCTTAAAGTATTCGAACATAATGAAGGATTTTATTTTATCAGGGATCCGAAGGCAAATAAAAAACTATGGTACTTGAAAGATTCTGAATTTGTAAGTCCTGAAAGATTTCCTGAACATAAAGCTTTAAATATTATTTCGTTTATAGTTGAGTATTACGACAAATCTTTTGAGGAGGCTGTAGAGTTAATATTTAAGAAGTATCAAAAGAAACTACAGAATCCTATTCTTGAAGAGATTAAATGGGCACGTGTGATGATTGCAGAATATTTACGTGACCTTCATTCAATAAATCGCTTACTACAGAAAGGTAAGAAAAACCTCGCTAGAGATAATGGTTACTCTAAGTGCAGACAGTTACTTAAAAAATACTGCGAAGATCCAAATTATGTGTACCCTATAGTTTCTGGAGTAAAAGGATCTGATCTTAATAAAGTTTTTGATTCTCTATCACATTTATCTGAGTTGCGTAATGTTAGACATCATGGCTCTGCTACTAAATCTGATTTTTTCCAGGACAGTAGATTTTTAGTTATTCCTACATATGCATCTTATGGTACTCCTACGTTCCTACGTTTAGTTAACGAACATACTGAGCGGACAGTAGATTTAAATATAACAGACCACAATAAAGGATTTTTTGGACTACACTCAGTAGCTCCAGACAGCTCGTGTGTTTACGTTTTACCTGATAGCTCAAAGGTTATGCATTCTGCCCGTACTTTCTTTAATCACGGCAATCCAGTAAGTCAGAGTTGTATTAGCGTGGAGTCTAAAGATAAGGGTATATATTTTCCCGGTGTATTTCCCAGAGGTGTTATGGTTATGGAGGAAGACACAAAGATATCAGATATCTTAAACGTACAAGAATCTTTTAGAGAACTTGGAGTCTTAGGCAGAAGGCAACTCTTTCGTGCTAAATTTGATCAGAGTATAGAAGCTAGAACTTTTGTTATTAATAAATTTTTAGAACAAGATAGTAATGATACACGTACTATAGAGTCTATTAAAAATGAACCAATAACTTATGCTAGGTTAAAACAACAACTAAATTATTTAGGTAGAATAGACATACTAACTATGCTTGATTCCAATACTGTAGACAGCGAAAATTTTGTAATTAATGGTAACTCTATCATCGCAACTGGGGATGGGTATATAGCTGAGAAAGGCCCACGTACAATACAATTTACTAATTTTACAATTAGTATTAAAGAAGCGCATATATTTAGAGAGAGTTCTGATATTTATTATACTGGTACTGTTAACATGGCAATGAGAAGCTATGACTTTATAATATCAAAAGGAGCTATAACCCAGGTACGTGGTATCATATCCGCATGTATATATGCCGTTACTGCAGATAAAAACTTTGAAACTAATGATACCAGTACGCCTACTCTACTAGACACTACTTTTGGATCTACCCTGCGTAACTTATTAAGTAATGCTTCTGCAAGAGCTCCTGTAAAGTTAGGTGTAAACAAACTAGGTTGGGACTCTACATTTAGTCGCTTTCAGGCTCCTACCTGGTCTTGTAGTGGCGGAGAGATAGAAAGTAAATTTTATTTTAAACATCCCACAGTAAAATCTTTTAGGAACTTTGATTGGTCTAAATTAAAATTTAAAGAAAAGTGTAAGATCTATAGCAACTTAAACGCAAACGGTCTTATCGCACTAGCCACAAGTGCTATAATTAGGTATTACTTTTTTTCTGGCTGTAAAGCTATTCGTATAAGTAACACGAAGGATAACCGACAATTACTAACTGCAATTTTAAGTATATTTGGACAAAATCGCACAGAAGAAATAAATCCTAATCTAAGAAAATCTACAACACTTCAAGGTATAGATGGGTATCCAATTGTTTGTTTTTGTAGTAATATAAAGGTGCTTAGTAAGATAAACTCACCCTCATTTACACTAGTAGAGAAAGGTTACTCTTTTTGTGCTAAGGATGTAGACTATGGTAGTCTTACTGAATTTTGTAATTTTTATTTTCCAAATTTAATAAACTATCTCATACGAACTAACGGTAAATTCATTACAACTGTGTCCGGGAATGCGGTTCATGATCAGATACAGGAGGGTCTTGGGATCATGAAGAAAGTTGTTCCTGATGTTAATTGGCAGGTTAGTATTACAGACAAACATACTGTATTCGCAAACTGGCTTTCTAAAGTCCGCTATAATTTTAGTAACAATGTTAAACTAGATTTTAAAAATCAAAAAATACGATTTGTATTTAGTCCTGATGATGTGGATACCTGCGTTGCGATTAAAAAGTATTTAGAATCTATAGGTATAGAAACTAGGCGTCCCTGTGGTAAGCATTTAATTGTAGACTACCAGCTTACGTATGATGTGATGCAGGAGATATTTATAAACGTACCTGAGATGGGTACTTACGAAGAAAAGGAACCTAGTACCCCTGTCGAAGAGCCTACAGATACAAATGAAGCCGAATCAGGTTAGGATCTGAAGATCCAAATCCTACAAAATAATCATTGGGCCATGGATTTATAGATGGTTTTGGTTTGTTTCTGTCGTCCGCAAAAGAATCTGGGTCGAAGTCCATCCAAAAAATTCCGTCTCCATTTATAACGTATATGCCATTATCACCACCCGGATATGTGTATCCATCAATTTCTAACGAGTGTACTTCGTAAGGTACTAAAAGACCTTTTTCCCATACTACTTTTAAAGAAAAATGTTTATCAATGTTGTAAAAATATTTAGCCCCCTCAGGAGACCTGGGATTCATACTTGCGGGCAGCCATCCAAATAAAGATTTATCTGGTTTTACTATCTCTCCATCCTTTAGATCTTTTTCTGTAGCTGGGTCTGAATAGAGTGTGACAAGAGATCTTTTATTTTTTACTTCTGATTCTTCTATTGTATTAAGACCTGTAATTTTTAATATACGATTGTTCTCAAGCTTATCAAAAATTTTATAATTCTCTACGAGTTTTGCGCACTCTACTTGTAATTGATTCCAAAAATCTTCAAGCTCGCTTAATGATAAAAAATATAACTCAAGTTGATTCCTCCTATAGAAAGGTAAATACTCATTATTAACTTCGTCATAAAAAGGTTTATTTATAGGAAGCTCTTCCATTTGACGAGGATTCGCAACGGCTTGAAATACGTCTCCTGAATAAGGGTTTTCTTTGTCTCCAGGATTATCTTTATATATAAATATTTCTGAAGGCATTAAGTTACCTTTTACTTTAACAATTAAAAGATAGCTCCCTAAATTTTGAGGAGGCTCTGGTACATGTACCGGCTCATATCTTATCAACTCTAGAGAAATTTCAGACATCATACAGCTAGGTTTAAGTCATATTTTATATCTACTGTACCCGTCGAAGGTATTCCAAACAAGTCTTTACTTTCTACTTCTAGTACAGATAACATAGTATCGTAATCTCCGGCATCGTAGGCTGTCTGAGAGAAATTATTTATAGTGCTTGGTTGGGGACGTTCAGCAAGTCCCATAAAATATATTATACTGTAGTTTGCTTGATTAGCATCATGAAAACGAGGTCCTAAATCGTTAGCAGTAAATGAAATTGGGAATCTTATTAGGTTACCTGCATACTTATCCTCATCCGTAGTCATTAGTATACTACCGCCTGTTACGTCAAATACAGCATAACCTGAGCTACCAAATTCTGTTTTAAAATCCTGTTGGCTCACTTGCCTAACATCCCTTATCTCGTTAAAGCTAGTAGCCGGATCTTTTGCGTCTCCAACTCCAGAAGCGAATCTTACATATAAGTGCGTAAAGTTAATCTGAGATAGCCTAGAAGACATTATAGCAGCTATCTTGTCTACACCCGCATAAGTAAGTGTGTTGGTAAGATTTATCTTCTTACCACAAGGTAGCTTTACTTCTATTTTTGAAGATAGGTTCATACTGTAGTCTATAGTTTTATCCTAGGGTAACTGAGGTTATAACGTTTAACCCACTTGGATGATTAGTGTCTACGTTTACAGTTAGCTGAGTATACCCATTATGAAAATTACTTGGGTTTGGATTATGCCAATCATCACCACCGTTCTCCTCCCAAATAAGTGGGTCGTAAAAACCACCTCCATAAGTAACTCTGCTAGGCATCGGATTGACTACACCCGGCGGGCTGAGGAAAAGCATAATATCTTGACCCGCTCCGCTTCTGTAAATTCCGTAATAGTAAATAACTGTCCCACCACTATCTGTGTAATTACTGTTACCACTCAAAGTTACAGCTGTATAGGTACCAGGTGCAAAATTCGGGTTGGTGTAATTACTATCTCTGCTAGATGACATAGAACTATTACTACTTTTGCTAGATGATAAACTAGAGGTAGAGCTAGAGGATCCAGATTGTATTGAGCTGCTTGACTGCGACGTCGAAACCGTCTTAATCAATGCAACACGAAAGCCATTTTGTATGGCGTAGTCAGGGGTGACGTAGAAGCGAAAAGCCGAACGCAGGTAATTTTCTAAATGAGTCCAAGCCCCACCCCTAGCCACGCGTTTGGAGCCCGATGCCAGTCCGGTGGGATCGGTCACCGCATTGCTTCCGTAAGGACCGTACACATCAGCAGTCCATTCCCTAACATTTCCGTGCATATCATGAAAGCCCCATGGATTAGCGGCATATTGCCCGACGTCGGTTGTTTCAAAGGCGCTATCATAATTTGCATTCGAGTACGTAATGCTATTTCCCCAAGAGTATGCCGTGGTCGTACCCGCACGGCAGGCGTATTCCCATTGAGCTTCGGTGGGCAATGCATATTCCCAATCTGTAGGTATATTGCCTGCTGCCTTCTCTTGCGTGGTTAACTGGGTGCAAAACGCAACCGCCTCCATCCAATTTACTCTCTCGACCGGGCGATTGCCATTGCCAGCAGCGGCATAGTCACTTGGGTTTGATCCAATCACCGCCTCGTACTGGGCCTGCGTAACCTCGTACTTACCCAAGTAAAAGCCTTCGGTGAGGGTGACGTTGTGCTGGGTTTCATTGGTACTCCTACCCGTTTCGGTGGTAGGACTGCCCATGGCGAAGGTGCCGGGCTGGCAGTAGATCATATCCATAGCATGAGCCATCGATCCTGAATTTCTAGATGAACTAGAAGATTCGCCAGAAACTGCACCGGTTTCAGGGTTAGTTACTGTTATGTAATTCCAATCAGCGTTAGAACTCCAAGGATATTCACTCGTACACGTATCCAAAGGTGCTGGCCAGTCGGTTCTGGTAGATCCCATGTTCCACTCATTAGTTACTGAATTCCAGAAAACAAACTTAGGCCCAGGGGTGACAGAGTAAGGATTTATCGTCCAATAAGGTTTTCCATTATGGTAGTAAGGCGTGCCGTTGAATAGGTTAATGTTATAAGTTCCATTTCCATCTGAACCTGGATCGGTATGCCCCTGCGCCCAACTTGCAAGGGCATCACTTACGACTAAAGTAGATGGTTCATATTCAGCCAAAATCATACTTGAGCTAGAGCTTATAGAGCTTGATAAAGAACTTGTAGAGCTTGCGCTGGATTTTGAACTACTGGATCTAGAACTACTACGACTACTCAAACTGCTTTGAGTGGCGCTTACATCTGTAACAGTTATAGGATACCAGTTTGGAGACATCATCCACGTCAGATCCGATGGACATTCACCAGGGTCATACGATCCACCCGCTGTGGCTGGGGCGTGAGCAAACCGATAATCACTAGGTCCTGGAGTCGAACCGCCATTAATAGCTAATACCCATTCTCCAGTACTTGGGTCTCTTTTTATGAAATAAATCATATGTTGACCATGGGAAGTGCTGGCTGGCCAGTTCATAATGTGATCACGTTTCCAATAACGCTGACCTGCATAATCTAATTCGGTCGCCAATCTGTATGTACCATTTTTAGCTATATAACCTTCATTTCCTTGTATTCCAGCTACTTCTATAGCTACGCAATCTGATATTTTGTCACTAGAGCTGCTAGATACTGAGCTATTACTGGATACTGAGCTATTACTAGATACTGAGCTGCTTGAGTTAGAGCTATCAGAGCTGCTGGATTTTGAACTATTAGAACTACTAGAATCAGAACTACTGGATACTGATCTACTACTAGATATTGAGCTGCTAGAATCAGAGCTAGACTTAGAGCTGCTTGAGTCACTAGATACTGAACTTTTTGAACTAGACTCAGAACTATCACTACTGCTGATAGATGATAAACTAGAGTTACTACTAGATAGTGAGCTACTTGATGATTTAGAACTGCTTATAGAGCTAGAAGACTGCGAGGAGCTACTTGATTTAGAGCTACTATGCGAGCTACTTAAACTACTAGATACACTGGAATCTGAAGATCTAGAGCTGCTCGATATTGAAGATGCAGAACTTGAAGAACTTACACCTAAAGCAAAACCTGTATCTAACTTTATATCATTGCCCATTCCAGCATGGAATTTACATATATACTCTAGTCTATTTTTATTACCTGCTAAAAATGGGATATATAAATCTACTTCTTGTCCATTTTTATTTTCAAGTATAGTTGTACCTGAATCAGGGTCTACTACAGCAAATGGATGTGGTGCTGGGGTTTGTAAGGAAGGATCTGTTAAATCAAAAGAGTATGATACTCCACGTTCTAAACTAATTATAGGACGCTCATTACCGTTAATATAATAAGCGTTTCCTCCTCCTGTCTTAGGAGCTACAGTAACTTTTAATTTAGTAACATCACTAGCATTTTGTATTTCTACATACTCATCAGACTGTAGATGGTAGTGTGCTACAAGAGGAACGCCACCACCACCTTCTTCTATACTTTGTTTATAGTATACAGAATTTATATTATTTATACCACCTGCGTGACTACCATCACGAAGCATAAAAATGTCTGTATTAAATTCATCTGCTTGTACTACCAAATCTCCGTTCCAAAGCTGTCCTTTGCCCCAAGCGGATCTTACGTCATCTAAATTAGTAAAGTCATCTTTTATAGATTCGTCTACAATCCAGTCCGTACCTATTTGAAGTGCTTTCATTACATAGTCTATACGACATACGTAACTAAAAGCTTGTCCAGTCTCAGGGTCAGTGCCGGCGAAAAGTATACCAAGGATGAACCACTTACCTCCCCACTTTATGTATACCATTGATCCAGAATCTCCTGCCTTACTAAAGTCTTGTCTACTGGACCTATTACCACCATTTGGTAACCATACTTTTATAGCATCCACAAATTCAGCTTCTATAGAGTAATTAGTAAATACATCTCCTACAAGTAGTACGTTTACAGAGGTTCCAGAAATAGCTTTTGCTGGTATGTGAGTGAGTCCTGACGAAGCCAGTGTTTCAACATCACTTAAAACCCCAGTACGACCTGTAGTCCTCCCAATTTTTACAATCTCATAATCATTATTATCTGTAAGTGGGAATAAACTAAAATCGAAAATAGGAAGTGTATTGGGATTCACACCAAGAGGTCCTGCATCATATGCCTGAGTCGTTGGTAGCACACCTCCATAAAGAGTTCCAAAGTCTACAAAAGAAGCGACATCCACATAATTAGGAGGTAAACTTATTTGTTTATTATACTCACGCATTGTAATCGGATATGCTCCAGCTCCAAAATCTGCTGTAGATCCTATAGTATCTTGAGAACCTCCTCCACCATCTGCGTTCCCTGGTTGTACAATACTTCTTATAATTTCTTGACCACTTTTTTTTACTTTGTCAGTACCATGGTCCGCTATTAAAGACACCTCATCGTAAGAAGAATTACTACTAGCTACCAATCCTACTACGTGATTATTTGTAATACCATAGAGCATATTACTACGTACAGCAGATGGATCTACCGTATTTAATTGAGCGTAGCCAGCTAAAGTTCCAGTAGGGCCTGCTTCAGAGCCTATGGAGATGCCACTTTTAGTCATGCTGAATTTATCACCATGATTAGTAGCAGCTTGTCCTGTAGTATTACTAGGTTCGATTGCTTGCGCGAATACTAAATCACCAACAACTATATCTGTTTTTACGCCATCGATATCACTAGGTACTCGCTCTTGTTCTGGTACGTCTTTTTTCTCCAGTACAGTAACTTTGTGACAAACTTCTCCCGTGTCTACACCGCCGACGATCTTAGTTCCTATTTCTACGGAAATTACATTTGGCTTACTAAGTATTTCTTCTGGTTTCATAAATATTATCCGTGTATGCTCATCCCGTCCCAAACCTTTTTATCGTTTGGTGCTTCCCCAAAAGTAATTTTAGCTCCAGTACTTGGATCGATGTCCGCATGTCCAGCTTGATGATATCTATTATTACCTGCAGAATAAACATCATCACCATATCCTTCATAGTTACTAAACTCTGGAGCTACCGACTGAGTATTATTGGTAACATTAGTTTCACCATGCCTCATGGTTGTCGTAACAACAGAAACTCCATGAAATGCATAAGCATGTTTAATGCCTAAGCTGGAGTTTGTGAATGGTATACTTGTAGGTGTTTTTAAATAGGTCGTATTGTTATTTCCAAACTGATAGTTATCATTCTGACCAAGACCTAAAAGAGTACCATCTTCTTTAACGAAAAGAGCATGTGTTGGACTGGCACTAACTTGTACTATACGCTCACTAGATGGAATTATTTCTGTTTCTGAAGTGGTTCTTACTACGTTACCACCTGAGTCTACTGTACCGCTGCAGAGTAAAGCACCAAGACTTGTGTGTTGACCTGGAGTTATACCTCCATAAGAAGCTACCGAACCATCTTTCTTGACAAAGAAGTATGCAAACGTACTTATAGACATCATTCCTACATTAGTCGCGACAGTAGTCCATGTATTGTGTCCTGCTCCAAAAATTGGATGTCCTCTTGCTATAACATCACCATTTCTCTGCAGTAAGAAAACAGCATTTCTAGAAGCACCAACTTGCATAATAGCATTAGCCGGTAAACTGGATGGGTGACTGGCGTAATTATAGAAGTTATTTCCGTTATTATCGACGAGCTCATATGGTCTATTTAGTGTAGTACCATATCCTCCTTCATCTTGTGCTCCAGGTGTGTTGGCTGCACTTAATTGACCTAATGCGTTGTCCCCCCAACCAAAAACGCCGCGTTTAGAATATAGAACTGCTGTTTTGTGGGTCATACTCATATGTGAGTATGGCATCCCTTCTGAGAACATATCAACTGTAGTCCAGTTACCATTATATAAACTAGCACGAACAGCTTCTAGGGGAGCAGACCATGTGTTAGTGTTTGAAGTATTTCCAATTCCTAACTGTCCTTTATCATTTGTACCTGAAGCCCAGAATTTTTTCTGAACGCTATTTATAATAAGTGAATTTCCGGCCCTAAACACTGAACCTGCATCACCATATCCGTTTGCATACACCCAGTCGATCTTACCAATATTGGTAGCTGGATATGAACCTCCCAATCCAGTACCATTTGATCCACTCACTGGCTCATTTCTCTCTGAGCTAGTTGGATGGTAGTATATACCCTGCCCCATATAACTTGACCTGTACGAAGGATGATTAGTGGTGGCGTTGTAACCACCAATAGTCATGTAATCATCACCTCTTCCTGCTATCGAGTTTCCTGCGGCAATTTTGCATTTTCCCGCATACAATCCAGTCTGTGATGCGGATAGATTCCAAAATAGCGTATCTTGAGAGTGGGCAAGCGCGAAAGGTAACCCGTGTATCTGTGGTGGCGGTGTTGCGCTACTGGAGCTGGATTGAGAACTTACAGAGCTGCTAGAGTCAGAACTTGATTGCGAGCTAGATAGTGAGCTGCTTGATTCAGAACTTCCACTACTCTTAGAGGAGCTACTGGAGCTACTTTGCGAAGAGCTACTTGAACTGCTTTGCGAGGAGCTAGAGCTACTCGACTGCGAGGAGCTACTGGAGCTACTTTGCGAGGAGCTAGAGCTACTGGACTGCGAGGAGCTACGTGAGCTACTTTGCGAAGAGCTACTTGAGCTACTTTGCGAAGAACTTTGAGAACTTTTCGAGGAACTAAGGGAGCTACTGGATTGCGAGGAGCTACTGGAGCTACTTTGCGAGGAGCTATAGCTACTGGACTGCGAGGAGCTAGAGCTACTGGATTGCGAGGAGCTACTGGAGCTACTTTGCGAGGAGCTAGAGCTACTTGACTGAGAGCTACTGGAGCTACTGGACTGCGAAGAGCTAGAGCTACTTGACTGAGAGCTACTGGAGCTAGAAGACTGCGAAGAGCTAGAGCTACTTGACTGCGAGGAGCTACTTGAGCTACTTTGTGAGGAACTAGAGCTGCTACTTTGTGAAGAACTAGAACTAGAAGATTGAGAAGAGCTACTGGACTGTGAGCTACTGGAGCTGGATTGCGAGGAGCTACTGGAACTACTTTGTGAGGAGCTAGAGCTGCTGCTTTGTGAGCTAGAACTACTTGACTGCGAGCTAGAACTACTCGATTGAGAACTGGACATTCCAGTTAAATCAGGCGGAGGAGTTGGCGCAGGTGGATTTAAAACTGTGTTTACATTATTTACGTCATTTACAATATCAGTAACATCAGGAATGTTAGGATCTATTGGTCCTGTTAATCCATAACGTATATAAACAGTCTTCGGCGGAGTCGTACCGCCTCCTGTACCACCTTCTGGATCATCTTCAATAGTACCATCTCCTTTACCAATCCAGTCATCTGTACCACCTCCAGCAGATCCACCTACTCCAGAATTTAAGAAAAATTTAACACCGTCACCAGGAGGATTGTCTTTGTTCCCTGAACCAATCCAAGAGGCAGCCGGTGGAGGGCCAAATTCAATTACCCAACCACCTCTTTCTGGATCAAAAACCATTCGATAGCCATTTTCGTTTTCGTATATTATAGCACCTAAAGAATTTTTCTTTCCGGTGTCTCTATACCATCCATTGGCGTCTTCTTTGTCCCCTGTAAACCCTCCTACTTTAATACCTAATGAAAAATTTCCTTCAGTAGGCTCTGAATTTCCGTTAGTAAGCCACTGGTCATTCTTATCATACGCGCGATTAGATATTACCCATGTATGACCGTCCCACCATAAGTACCAACTACCATTACTGTATGAGGGTCTTCCGTTCATGGAGTTATCGTCATACACGTAAGTACCATTAGCTGAAGCGTAAGTATCGGTAAGACCTGTAATAATTACGTCATCTATAACTACCCCGCCATAAGTAACTGTTGGAGGATTTTCTGGAGGGAATCCTGAACTTCCTTTACCACTACCTCCAAAAGGATCTGTAATTTTAGAACCACCCTCAATAAACTTTCCTGTTTTATCGTATGGCGTATCTGTCAGGACCCACTGTAAACCATCCCAGAATAAATACCATCCCTCGCCATTGCTGTAGGTTGGCTTACCTCCCTTAAAATTACCATCCTTAGTGAACTTACCATTAACATCAGCAGGAGATGTAAAACCACCTATTGAAACCTCCTCAAGATCAAGCTCACTAGAAGGTGTACCTCCTGACAATGGTTCTTCAGAACCATCTCCTTTTTTGATAAGACATGTTATAGGTTGTGGTGCTAAACCTGTTAGAGGATCTATTATTAATAGATCTTTATTAACCTCATCGTACTCAGCCGTAAACTCTACTAAACCAATTTTAAAGTCGTCTTGTATCTTTTTAGCTATATCTTTTAAAGCTTGTTCTTTTGTAGTCGCAGGAGTGTTAGAACTGTAACATCTACTTTGCACGCATACTTCTATAGTATCATCACTACTTTCTGGAAAATCATCAAGTTCCTGATCGTCCAATTTAAAAGGAGTATTTCCAGGATCTCCGGTACCATAAGGATCTAATTCCTCACTATCAGGGATACCGTTTTTATTGAGATCAGTAAGATCTTTATTTCCTCCACCTCCGGTAGGTACCCCATTATTTATGTCTGCAACGGAATACTGTACAGATAAAGAAGGCTGTTTTTTATTATTAGCAGGGAACCATACTTTAAGAAATTTACTACTACCGTCTGTCTCGTAGGTAGCACGTAAGCCAGTCTGCGTCATATCAGAGTTGATAAGACTTACTATTTCTTCAAATGCATTATCTACTGTTGAAGGTGGTTGTACTGACTCATAACAGAAACCTGAAGCACATACTTTTATATAGTCCGTTGCACCTCCAAATTGAGATGGAATATTAGCACTATCAAAGCCATTAATTCGGGCTCCAATTAAACCGTATGGATCTGGATCTAAAAAGTCTGGAATACCATCTTTATCTGTATCTAAAAATGGCTCTTCGGTAATTGTAATGGGCTTTGGAACACCACCTGGAGTTAAAACCTCTAAAGTACAACCCGGAGGTGTGTGGTGAGGTGGTGCTATTGTGTATATGATAAGCTTACCGTCTATGATTTTAGCGTCACATCCGGTATCTCCACCACCACCTTTAATTAAAGTTACTAACTCATTTAAAAGTTTATCTTTAGTGTCAAGTAAGGTCCCGTCTCCACCTGTACCTCCGTTTGTAACTGTATAGCATACAGGAGTGGAAGTTGACTTATGTGGTATACATATAGTTGCAGAGCCACCAGGTGTGTTTAAAGCATCAAGATCAGGGTCTGAAGTATTAAAAGTTTTACTATCTCCTGTAGTAGCTGCTTGACTGTTAAGATTAAAGTTAATGTTAAACACAAAGCTACCTAGACGATCAAAGTACAAGTTATGATCGGTACCTCCCAGTGTAAAAGAATATGACTCAGGAGGAGCTCCAAAAGTATGTTTTACGCCGTTTACATTACCTACATCAAAAACAAAAGAACCGTTATCATTTAAAATTTCAACATTGAAGATAGAAATACCATCATTAAATATTAAAATCGCACGATCACCTGGTTGTCCTTTAAATCTTAAGTTATCTATAGACCCATTGATTATGTGGGTAGATCCAGACGTTATTGTTGTTATCTCATAGCAATCTCTGCAATTATTAAAATCGTCCTCAATTACATTAGGTGTAAGTGTCCTATAACTTCGATCACCAACTACTTTATAGTAACACTTACCATTGATTTTAATAACTTCTTTATCACTATCTACGTAGATGTCTGCCATGGTTTAGCTATCCTAAATAAGCCTAAACATTTTGGCAAGCAAAACTACTTGCCCGATTAAGCTTGGTCGTAGATGTAGTAGAGTGTCTGACTACTGGAACTACTCGACTGCGAGGAGCTAGAGCTACTGGACTGCGAGGAGCTACTGGAGCTACTTGACTGCGAGCTACTTGACTCAGAACTAGAACTACTGCTTTGAGAGCTACTGGAGCTACTGGACTGCGAGGAGCTAGAGCTACTTGACTGAGAACTACTGGAGCTACTCGACTGCGAACTACTGGAGCTACTGGACTGAGAACTACTAGAGCTACTGGACTGCGAACTACTGGAGCTACTGGACTGCGAGGAGCTACTGGAGCTACTTTGCGAGGAGCTAGAGCTACTGGATTGCGAGGAGCTACTTGAACTGCTTTGCGAGGAGCTAGAGCTACTTGACTGCGAGGAGCTACTGGAGCTACTTTGCGAGGAGCTACTTGAGCTACTTTGCGAGGAGCTACTTGAACTGCTTTGCGAGGAGCTAGAGCTACTTGACTGCGAGGAGCTACTTGAACTGCTTTGCGAGGAGCTAGAGCTACTCGACTGCGAGGAGCTACTGGAGCTACTTTGCGAGGAGCTACTTGAACTGCTTTGCGAGGAGCTAGAGCTACTTGACTGCGAGGAGCTACTGGAGCTACTTTGCGAGGAGCTAGAGCTACTTGACTGCGAGCTACTGGAACTACTCGACTGCGAGGAGCTACTTGAGCTACTTTGTGAGGAGCTACTGGAACTACTTTGTGAGGAGCTACTTGAACTGCTTTGCGAGGAGCTAGAGCTACTGGACTGCGAGCTACTGGAGCTAGAAGACTGAGAACTACTGGAGCTACTGGACTGCGAGGAGCTAGAGCTACTTGACTGCGAGGAGCTACTGGAGCTACTTTGCGAGGAGCTAGAGCTACTTGACTGCGAGGAGCTACTGGAGCTACTTTGCGAGGAGCTACTTGAGCTACTTTGTGAGGAGCTAGAGCTACTTGACTGCGAGGAGCTACTGGAGCTACTTTGCGAGGAGCTAGAGCTACTGGACTGCGAGGAGCTACTGGAGCTACTTTGCGAGGAGCTACTTGAGCTACTTTGTGAGGAGCTACTGGAACTACTTTGTGAGGAGCTACTTGAACTGCTTTGCGAGGAGCTAGAGCTACTGGACTGCGAGGAGCTAGAAGAACTTTGTGAACTACTTGAGCTACTTGACTGCGAGGAGCTACTTGAGCTACTTTGTGAGGAGCTACTGGAACTACTTTGTGAGGAACTAGAGCTACTGGACTGCGAGGAGCTACTGGAGCTTTGTGAACTACTTGAGCTGTAGAAAGCGTCTTTAAGAGCTTGTTTAGCTTGAGCTGGTGCTAAAGTAGAGACTTTACCTTCTGCAGCTAATTCAGTAAGATTTAAAAATATTTTATTTTCAGAAGGTACTGGTGAAGTTCCATCTGAAGGAGCGGAATTACCAAATTGAAAGACAGCTTCTCCATTAGCGTCTGCTGCTAGACCGTATACAACACCATTTACATAGATAGCATTCGGCGGGAAATTTTCGTAATCACCAGTATCTGCTACTGCGATACGTGTGGCTGCTCCTGGTTGTCCGTCTAATGGCATAATTACTTACTTTAAAATTTACTTACTAAAAAATTTACTTACTCCAGGTAATCATAAATTTTAACGACTACTTGGCAAGGTTTATTTGTTCCTTATGTATGAAATAAATTTATTTCTGTAGTAAATTTATACTACTGTAAAATCTATTGTCATTCCATCTATGTTTATATCCATTTCTTGATTTGGATGTATCTCTCTTAAAGGATCTAAAGCAGCAAACATCAAACAGTTACCACCGGTTGGTGCGTCAAAAAATCCTACGCCAACCACAGGTGCTACAGTGCCGTTACCATTCCAGCCACTGTTATTTGATTCAAAGTTAATTACAGTATTTAAACTGTATCTAACTACTGGTAATACACTTTGATCTTGTGTCCATTTATTTTTAACAGTCACTCGCGCGTAGCCACCTGCACCACTATGCTCTTGTCCGTCTGAAGCGTCATCTGAAACGGGCATAATTTTCCATAACCCTAAGTACATTTGACTATTAGGAAGCCACGTATGTACAGCTGTTCCATTAAGAATAGTTTCTGCAAGTTTTTGTCGTAAAAGAATTGTACTCTTAGCCATAATATTTCCTTACTCTATAGTGATTGTTAATCTGTTGGGCTTTAATTTAATTACATCGTTAGCAAGTATTGTCCCTGGTAATCCTGGTATTTGCGCATAGAAAAGAAGATTTCCTGATGCATTATTTTGACTATCAAATACAAACACATGTGAAGGCGTTGAGGCCCATGTATTTGTTGCGGTCCATTGTATTGTATTTGAGTTTTTAATTATGTTTTCACTAACGCTCCACGTTATCTCAAACCTTCCATTGTAACCTCCATGTGTAGCTGTATCTAACTCGTAACTATACAATGTTGCCGTGTCTTGGTCTTCAACTACAGTATTTAGCGGCACTTTAACTAGTGCGCCATACCAATTATTTATAGTAAAGTCTGTGCCGCTAAAAAGTTTAGCTGCTATTTTATTTTCTAAAAAATTTCCTGCTTGTGCCATGATTTTTCTCCTTATGCTGGTACGTTTAAACTACAGTCTTGTTGAATGTTATATTTTGCTGCAAGGTAGCCTTCAATATTAGCACACATAGCCTGGTATGCCGAAAAAGTTCCTGGTGTGGGTACAATTATTGTTTCAGCAACATCTGTAGAAGCGTTGTAGCCACTGCTTTGGGATGCACCCACACTTTGTCCAAGCCTACTTGCATGTAGACCATTTACATTACCTAACGTCCAAAGTAATCCGCTATCTTTATTTTGATCAAACATATGCTTTCCTGTACTTCTTGTACAACTGCTATAGTTGGATCCATCAAACCCGTCATTAGCATCAATTGAAGGTCGAAACATATATCCTTGGTAGTCGTTTCTAAATTTTGTCTGACCAAATCCATTGATTCTTTCTTCTAAGAAACTTCCATTTTGTTGCATACCACCTCCATAAGGAAATACTCTCATTTGAACATCGTTCCATTTAGGTACATATAAAGTTTGCCATCCTATAGGCTTATTACCAGATGATAGGAGATGCCAGTCATTTGGAATTTCGCTTCCTCCATAAGTTGCAGAACCACCACTTACAGCGTTATCACCATGCGCCATGATTATATTATTAGGCATATTATTGTTATCTATTTCTACAATATTGCCTTCTAGATTTGTGAAATCATTTGCATTAATATCAGCTTTAAAAGAATTATAATCGTAAGTAACAGTCCCTACGTCAGATCCACCACCCATAGAAGTATCGTAAACCTGAGGTCTGTAGCTGGAGTAATAACCCCAAGCAGGACTATAAGAACTACCTGCATAATTAACAGATTTGTTACCTGTAGATTTTTGCCAGTAAAAGTGATTGTTATTTGCTGATAATAGACTAACACTTCTCCATGTCCCGAATGTCTGCCCGTTACTTTCATTAAAAGAACCACTTGCTGCAGCTCCCATTGTAGATGCGTAGGGCCCATTACCCCGCATTTCTAGCATGGCATCGGAGTACCTAACTTTGTTAGTCAAAGGAATGCCCGCACCATTATAAGCAGGAGATTTTCGAACTATCTGAAAACAAGTAGCTCCAAAAGGAAAAGCCTCACCACTTTCAGCTAGGAAACTACAGTCTGCTACAGGTCCTGTTGAATTCGTTGCCGTTCCCGTCCTTAAATATTTGTGACCATCCCTATGTACAATCTTACCATGATCAGTTCCGATCCAGTTAAGACCCGACACCGTTTGGTTTACTCTAAAGCCTGCTGGTACTACAGCTGCTCTATCCTCAATTTTAGTAGGGTTGTTGTTATTACTTGGATCGAAATAAAAACCGGAAGTGTGGGTTTGTGATTGAGATTTACCATGATCTGCGCCGGTTGCTACTGACATCCACATAGACATATTATTATGATGTCTAAAAAATTTGTCGGGGTCTACTTTAATACCATATTGAAACCCTATACCACCTGGATAAGTGTTCCAGCTTGCAGCATAGAAAGATTGTACATGCCAGTCGCCATAATTGTAAGCTACTCCATTATTCACGGTTGTGTCTAAACTTAATTGTCTCGTTGTAGGTATCTGATTAATATCATAACTTCTAATTGGATCTCTAAGCATTCCTTCACCACCGTTTAAATACTCATTTGATACGTGAGCAGCATCAAACCACATAACAGGATTGTATTGCGCAACTATACTGTCGTCTAACGTGTATGTAGTGTTAGTCGAAAAAGTATTCCAGGAAAAATCCCCGCGCGTATGCGTACCTGACGTTGTGGGTCCTGTAAATATCATAACCCTGTTTGTATCCGTAGATACAGCTAAGGTGCCAACAGCTGCTTGTAGCTGCTGTATTGATTTATTCTTATTAGCAAAGTGATTTACAACCTCTGCTTCAGTACCTCTGAATATATCTTCAATTCTTAAACTATCTACACTCATTATTTTTACGGTTCGTATTTTATTAAATTCGCATTAGTAAGCAGTTCTGCCTCTGGATCTACTACATGATTAGAAAGAGGTGTAGTTCCTACATTTCTTAAACTTCTTGACATTAAGTAATCATCCATACCACCCCTGTAGTATGAACTGGGACCTCCTTTTATACTCATAATTACGGGATTGGGGCTTGAGTAATTTGAATGACCCTCGTTATATATAGCTAGTACATCAGCATCTGTAAGCTCTACACCTTTCCAAATAGCAAATTCAGTTATATCTCTGGGGGTAGATATAGCAGTACTACTGTAACCACCGCCCGGGTTTATTCCTTTGTTAGTATTAACGCCGCCTAAATTAAGGTCATTATCATCCATGTTACCTGCTCTAACATCAGCATCCGAATATCCATACCACCCCTGATTTGAAGCAGCACCTAGAGGAGCCATAGTGTTTATATTTAGAACTCCAGTATCTTGGCTGGACCAAGCGCCCGTACCTTGCGAAAACCCATGTCCAATTTTATCTGTATACATAACCTTGGTTGCGTTGACCTCATTGACAACATGGTTTGCAAACGGACTTGGACCTACCATTGAGCCGCCTGATGCTAGGTTACTTTCTGGAGAGTTACTAAAAACCCATCTATTGTTTACATCGTCCCAGAATATGACTGCAGTAGAGTAATAATTATTATGAGGTGGAGCTTTGTAGAACCATACCTTTCCGTTTAACCACAACTCATTTTCTGGATCTGTGATTCCGGTTAGACTTGTCCAGGTTGGCGTCCCAGTAACATCGTCCGTAGTGTAATGTGTGTGTGTCTGACCTGAATGCATAACATGGTATGAACCATTATAAGCAATCTCACTTCCTGTAAATCCACTAATAGTAAGCCCAGATACAGTCGTATTTTTTCTTACACCATCAACATGTAAGGATACTTGCCCATCTACTACACTACGTTTAAATGCAATATGTTGCCATTGACCATCAATAAAAGTACCAGGTTGAATTAGGTGAGAAAATTTATTTATAGGTTGCGTGCCGTTACCCTGTCCAAATGTTCCAAAGCCACTTCCGCCCATTGAGGGGTCCTGGAATATAGCTCTACCATCCCCATATATCCTGAGGAAATATCCTCTAGAGTCAGTGAAATATATTTCGCTCTGATTCGGGTCTGTAGGTAGTGTTGCTTTTATCCAATAAGAAATTGTGTAGTCCGTGTGTTGATTTATTGGCGTTACTATTTTTACACCAGTCTCTCCAGTACTCGTAGTTATTCCCTGATTAACTACCATCCTAGGTTTAATTCTTAACCTTTGTTCTACGTCTATAGCTTCTTCAAAATCATTGTTGCCTGGTTGCTTTGCTGTTATTGGGACATCACCGTCAGTTAAAAGTGTAGCTACGTTTCCTGCAATGGTTACTTTTGACGTGTCAGAACTTTCATACTCAACAGCTAATCCAGAAGTTGCTGTTGCTCCTAAAGTAACCGTACCATCTAAAATATGTACTTGTGGAATCGGCTCAAAAATAATTCTTTGGTAATCCTTATCTCCAATAGTAATTGTTTTCTTTTCTGTCTCTAAACTGGTTATGAATTTTGTAGCTAACGACATCAAAAACTCAGGCTCTACACCTGTAGAAGCTACACTAAAAGCATAGCTTCCCTCTAGAGGAATGTACTGCCCTTGCGTAGTAAGATCTGATAAACCAGCCGTGTAGACAAACAGACCTGTAAGTTCAATTTCAAATACACCAACATCCATATTAAATACCTGACTTATATTAGCCTCAATATTTATAACTGTGTAGATGTCTACATCTGAACTATCTATATCTGGAGTTACCTGTTGATTCATGACAGGTATAGTTGGATATATTTCCTTATCTTGTGAACTAGAACTAGACTCAGAACTAGAGCTCATAGAACTACTCGACATGGAGCTAGACATAGAGCTAGAAGAACTCATAGAAGATGAGCTTGAACTTTGTGATGATCCAGAACTTGAAGAACTAAATTGGGTAACTCCCTCACTATCGGCACCAACCCATTTAGTGCCCTCATAAAACATTAGTTTATTAGTATCCGTAGAGTAACCTATACGAGCATCCCCTATTTTCTTTTGAGCTAAAAGGTCCCTCTCTCTACCTGTGAGTGTTCTGGATAATGGATATTTTTCTGACATAACTTAACTCCTTATGATATAGCTCCTGCGCTTATTTCCACGTGATAAGAATTGTTATCCAGATCCTGCAAATCATACGTGTTCCAAGGTAGTACTTTTAGGATTACAGCATTATTACTATTGTAAGTCACATACTGACCTACTGAAAATGTACTGGTCGCAATTTGTGACGTATCATAACAAGCATTAGGATCTGTATAAGTAAATGTCCCATCGACTGATAAGCTAGACTCACTCGCACCTCCGTCTTGACATCCTGCCCAGACCACAGAGTATTGCCACTCACTAGATGTATCGCTTGGATATTGTACCTGTAAAGATAGAGGCGCAGGAGGAAAGGCACCGACAACTACGCCTTTCTCCTGTCCTTGATAACCTCCAATAACTGCGTTTCCGCGTTGAAATGCTTGTGCCTGTGGAGCCAAATCCCATCTATTCAGATTGGCATCGGTAGAGTCTACGTTTATCCATGGATAATCTGCGTTGTTGGCTCCGTTGTTACCATTGGAGGCATCGTCAGAACTAACACCAACGACACTCCCCATAAACCCAGATTCTTGTAGTAGGACTTTAAAACGCGTATTTCCAGATGTTTGTGAAGAGTCTACAGCTATAGAAAAAGTATATAATGAACCTTCTTGAGTCCAGTTCCCAATCGTATCTCCATTAAAGTTCTGGTAACCATCAGCATCAACAGCACCCATACCGTACCACCAACCACTACCACTGTTGTTAGCATGCGAAACATTAAACAGCCTGCCGTTTGTGGTCGCGCGTGTGTCTAAAACTTTAAACTCAACTCCATTTACTAGATTGCCGCTGTCATTTAACGTTTGTACTCTATTCAATCCTACAATTAGAGGAGAAGTTGTTCCTTGTATTAATGCTTCTGCATCGGTGTATTGAGATGGTGTTGTACCACTACCGCCGCCCGCAGGATCAGAACTAGAAGAGCTACTAGAATTAGAACTCTTAGAGCTGCTGGATTTTGAACTGGATATAGAGCTGCTAGAATTTTGTGTTGATTGTGAGGCCGGTGGAGCGGAAATGTATGGGTGGTTGGATGGTAAAAATGCTTCAAGTCCCCATTTATGAGCTAGGTATCCTTCAATTTTTTCTTTAGTTGGATCTGACACATCCTCTAAAATTACGACCTCGCTAACTTCTCCTTTAGGGAACTCACTAATTGCGCGGTTTAAAAATATTCTTAAGTCTAGAGATTGATTAAGTTTAGTTGTGTAATTAGCTAGGGCTGTTCCTGGGACCCTCAATCCGTCCCTTTTCAAACTATAATTACCCGAAGTAAAGTCGAAGGTTGCATTCCAAATGTGGGCTCCAATAACAGAGCTCCATCCAATCCCCGTAGAGCCACTGCCTATGCCCGTGCCTTGGATACGTCCACTCATCGCGGACGCAGTACCACTATCGATTTGAAAATCATTATTGGTAGCGTTCATAGACAGAATCGCATCTGCAGAATTATCGACTTGTTGCACATCACATACTATGAACACTTGAAGATTTCCGCTCGCAGGAACTGCAAAATTTAATTTCTCAAAAGCATCGTTTCCATCTAGGTCAATCGTATTTCCTGGTGTAGTAATAGGATTACCTGACGCTGTCATATGGTTATTGTTCCCGCTCTTATCTGACCATTGAGTTACTACACCTAAGCTTTCGGTAATCGTGGATAAATCACTAGCGTCAAGCCAAAGTTTTGTTGATAATACATTTGGACTCCAAAGAGAGTCAGCAGAGCTTGATAATGACGAATTAGAACTACTAGAATCAGAGCTTTGAGAGCTATGAGAACTAGAATCAGAGCTTTGAGAGCTATGAGAACTAATAAGATTAGCAGGCCCACTAGTGAACTCTGGGTTATTAAATAATGTAAGATCTTTTTTATGGTGGTAGCCGTGCTGGGAATGCTTCCAACCTACGTCGCTTATTGTACTACCTGCGCTACCATTGTCTTCTCCCATACGGTACCAATGATCAGGCCTGTCGTTTATATTCATTAAGCTGTAGTCATACATCGCCCTGTTGTTATACACCGTGGCAATCTCTCCTGATGCTATTTCTGTATCTGCAACACCACCATCTGATAATGCACGACCAAAGAACGCAAAATCAGCTATTTCACAAGGATAATAACCCATTCTACCACGACCTAAATTAAACTTTACCCTTTCATCTGCTGGACTTGATCCATTCGAAGCGTCACCCCAACCTACTCCGTTTATACTAGCAGTGTTATGTAGTACTCCGTCCAAGTAAAGTTTTACATTTGAACCAGCCCAAACTTGTGCGAAATGATACCACCTACCTTGTTGTAGGTTTATGTTACTGTAACTTAAACCAGCATAAGTGCTTTGAGACGAGTGGTACCATGATACACTGGTACTACTATTTATACGGAGAAATGTACTTTTTGTCCACGATCCGCCAAACTGTCCTGCGTCTAAAGAGTAAACTGCTACTCCGTTTGCAAAAGTTGTAATTTTTACCCATGCAGAAACTGAGTATCCACCGTAGGAAGTTTTTAGTGGATCATGGGCCGTTGAAGCCAACCCGTACTGATTACTACCATTAAATTTTACAGCTACATTGTTAGCTGCCCAATATTCGTATGAAGAAGAACTGCTGATACTGCTCACAGAAGAGCTAGAGCTAGAAGACGAAGAAGAATATACCTCGTCACCTATACCATACTTGTAGATGTTAGCAAAATCCCAATTGGATCCTGCGATAAAGTAAGTAGCATTTCTATCAGCCGAAACACTTAGTCCAAGCTCATCATAATATTGTCCCGTTATAAAGCTGGGTGTATAGAAATTTGATGAACCCCAAATCCTATAGGAGAGAAGTCCATCTTCTCCATAGTAACTTGCGTCGTAACCTGGAGACCCAGAAATATACTTATTTCCGTCTGCAGATACTGCTAGTCCTTTCCCTTCGTAATCGTCATGTAGATACGAATCCCATGGCGTACCTCTTTCTTCCCAGTTTTGTGAGTCGACAACAAAACTGGCGTCATTTATATCAAGAGTTGCTGTGCCTGTTGAATTGTTTGTGTCGCCATCTAGTTTAAATAAGTGATCGGGCTGTACTAGGTACGCACTACCTCCATATATTAAATCAATGTTATCTCTCTGGTCGCTGTTCCATATAGCAAGATTCTTTACTTTTGCGTCTATACGTCCGTTACTTAAGTGTGCATCACCAATATAAGCAACTGTATCAGCTGGAGATTGCATTGATGTAAAATTAACACCTACGTCATTGAATTGTGGGGCTACTACCTGCTCCACACCATCAACAAAAATTTTTGAAGAGTCACTAGAAGTAGTGCCATCATAGGTAAACATAATATGGTACCATTGACCAATCGCTGGTTGGAAGCCTACCTGAGTACTCATGTTTGAACCATTTCCCCAAGTTGCGCTTCGATCATAAACACTCGTGCGTAGCCTCCCATTTCCTATATCAAATGTAATATCCGTAGTGTCGGTTGAGACATAATTTTTATGGAACAATGGGTGGCTGGCTGGCCCACCGCTTCCTGACATATTAGAGTTAGCATTAAACCACATCGATATTGTAAATGCTCCGTTCATTTCCAAATTAGAAATAGTACCGTAAGCATTGTTATCAACCTGCGCAGTATTATTTGCATTAGGATTACTAAAGTCAACACAGGTACTACTATAATTTATAAACTGACGAACAGCGCCACCATTAGAAGTACCTCCATGCTCTTCTGTGAATGTGACTACTTTAGATCCGTCTGTACGCGCTGTACTTAACCGTACTACATGTCCTGCGTAAGTTCTAATGTAGTCGCCCGTAGAACCGCTTGAGTATGACCTTCCTTCTATTGAATCTCCTACTGGTATCCAAGATCTAGCGTCTACAAATTGTGGTTTTGTATTTAGCTCCAGCGTAGTCTGAAGATTGTAACCATTTCCTGTTGTGTCTGTTATGGTACTTACATCCCCACTAGTAGCATCATCCATAGGATAGTATGCAAATAAGTTTGAAAAATTACTAATGTCGTTTGGAAATCCATTATTATAAATTCTAGTTATATCTGAGTCCGATAATTCTGAATCAAATATTGCATAATTAGAAAGAAGACCATCTAAAGTCATAGTACTTCCGTTCAAAGTGTCTCCAATTGCAAAATCAGACTTACTCCAATTAGACCCGGTAGTCATGACTTCGGTCTTAACTCCGTTCAAGAAGATACTTAATGAGTTTGTACCCCTGACAAATGCAAAATGATTCCAATCTGTTGTGGAAAAACTATTAGAACTGGTGACAAGATTTCCAGTTGTTACGGTTGAACCACCGCTCCATAGTCTAAGATTACCTACTGCATATAATCTCCAACCATCTCCGTAGTCATCAACACTAGTACCCTCTGCAAGTACGTTCATAGAGCCATGTTTCTTTTTAAACCAACCGGAGACTGTAAAATTACTATTCCAAACACTGGTTCCAAAATCTACCGCACATCTATTTCTTGTAGTACCTGACGACGAGACAAGTCCGTCTCCAAATTCCACAGCTGTTTCAAGTGGGTGCTGATCATATACATGCACCTTACCTTCGCCAGCATTAGAAGCAGAGCCAGCAGTACGATATCCTGGCTGGCCTACTGCAATAACACTACCGTCTTCAGAAATATCTACTGAGTAACCAAAGTTACTGTAGTTTTGCGATATAGGAGATATAATTTTTTCTCTTTCAACCCAACTATCTGTACTAGAGTTATAGTCAAAAGTACGTACAGCACCTCCCGTTGTATCGCTTGTATCGTCACCATATTGCCCAGCGATTAAGATATTACCATCGCTACTTAACTCAAAACTATTTACCTTACCTAGGTAATCAAAGTCAGTTTCTCCTTCAATGTCTTGTCCTATTTGAACGTAGTTTGCTGTATTAACAGGAACCGGTTTTGTATCTTGTGGTACTGCCCACCTATAAACTTGTATGCGTCCACGACTGTTACCAGCTCCTGCATAAGATCCAGACCCTACAGCTACTGTTTGTCCGTCCGTACTCAAAGATATATGCTCAGCATTAAAATCTTGAGAGCCATCTATAGTAGCTATAAGTACAGGCCCACGATCATCTCCACCTCCAGCAGGTAGCTGTTCTTTTTCCCATAATTTTAATTCACCAAAAGAACTATAGTAAGCTGCATTAGTCTCAGAGTATGCTTTAAATAGTAATAACCTGCTCTCATTCCAAGGAGCTTTGGCAGATGAAAAACTTGCTCCGTTTTCGAGACTTAAATTATTTGTACCTTTTCTGTCTGTAATGGTTGTACCTGTGGAGTCATCCATATCACCCATCCGATAGTAATTTGCCATTTTCCCAGCAGAACTTATTGTCGTTAGGTCTCTTACCGATCCATTGTTATAAACTTCTGCCACTTCAGACGCAGATAAGTGATGCGTGTAAAAAGCGATTTCATCTAATTCTCCTATCCAATACGTGTTTGTATTGGTTCCTTTTCCAAAATCATCAAAATGTATAGTACCAGATTGCGTATTATTATACAAAGCAACACCATCAACATAGTATGTTTGATTGTTCTGACTATCTCTAGTTATTAGCAAGTGATACCACTGTCCTGCCACTATAGATTGCGCCGATCCCGTGTAATGACCATTATTATTTCTTATAATTAATTTATTACCGTATATAGGGCCGTACCAAGAAATGTACCCGGTACTGGTGTTAGCAGGAATTATAAACATTTCATCTGAGGCAGTAGTTGCATCTCCTTCTGGGTAAAACCATATACTAAATGTGTACGCTCCGTTAAAACTTAGAGGTGTACTTAACTTAGTGTATTGATCCACTCCCGCGAGGTTAATGGCAAAAGTATTAGACTCCCAATCCGGAGCTGCTACAGCTACAGTAGTTCCGTCTCCTGACATTGATACTACTTTTCCAAAGTTATCATAGCCCTGCAAGTTTACTTCATTACCAGGCCAAAAGTTGCTGGTACTATTAATACTTTGGACTACGTAAGTTGTAGCGCTGCTGCTTGAGTTGGAACTAGAACTACTGCTTTGAGAGCTACTGGAGCTACTAGACTGTGAGCTACTGGAGCTTCGTGAGCTACTAGACACACTACTAGATATAGAACTACTTGAATTACTTGATACAGAACTACTAGATACACTACTAGATAGTGAGCTGCTGGACCTGGAAGATGAATTACTTGATCTAGAGCTACTAGATACACTACTAGATATAGAACTACTTGAGTTACTTGATACAGAACTACTAGATACACTACTAGATAGTGAGCTGCTTGAATTACTTGATACAGAGCTACTTGAATTACTACTAGATATAGAACTAGTAGAACTAGAGGTGGAGCTTATTGTGTAATTAGGAGTACCAAATTGCCTATAGTTAATATCAAATGATACTACTTCATTGTTTTGATTTTTTACAATGTTCTGAAAGAAATATCCAGTCTTGGTTTGTAAAGGCTCTAAAGAAGTTATGATTCCTTGAATTGTAACACCAGTGTTTGCGTCTATTAAATCAAACTCGCCGCGACCCGGATCCCATTTAAGTATAAGATCTAGACCACCACTGGTGAAAAAATATTCAGTACTCCAAGTACCGGTAGATGGGCTTGGATTCAATGTATAGCTACCTTGTGTAGTTGCCCAACCAGTTGCTAGATCTAAACCAAGAGCGTCTTGTACAGTTTTTGAGGAGCTACTATGACTGCTAGAATTAGAACTTCTGCTACTCGAGTCAGAGCTGCTAGATGCAGAGCTCTTACTACTTGATACTGAACTAGAAGACATTGAAGAGCTAATTGATGACCTAGAGCTTAGAGAAGATAAAGTACTACTGGATAGTGAGCTTTCAGAGCTAGTGTACACTTGCTGTACAACCACACCAGGTGGGATATCTTTAGTTAACGGAGGTGTAAAAGTAATTTCTCCTGTAATTGTATTAACATTCGTTACCGTAACTAACTCCCCATCTATCAGCATATTGTCGCCAACAGAAAAAGAATTAGCCTGACCGACACTTAAATCTATAGTATTGTCTCCTGTACTTGCCTGGTTTGTAGTAGTACCTGAGCCTGCTGTCTCTGAAGAGGATGTTGAAGAGGTTGAAGAACCTCCATTTAGTTGAATAATAATTAAGTCTGCAGCACTCTGGTCGATAATACCATCTGCTACCATTTTGTTAACAGCATCAATAGCACTTGTTAATGCATTCGACGAGTTAGAACTACTCGAAGAAAACATCGGCGCGTATCCGAATTGATTCAGGATGCTATTTGCAACCATTTTGTCAAGCGCCCCAGCCTCTACCATAAGTATTAAATTCTCTACTATAGCCGACTTTGAAGAGCTCATACTAGAAGAACTAAGTTGACTTGAAGATAGTGAGCTACTTGATAATGAGCTGCTAGATTTAGAGCTACTTGATAGTGAGCTGCTAGATTGTGAGCTGCTAGATTGTGAGCTGCTTGAGCTACTAGATGAACTTTTAGAAGACTCACTAGAGTTACTAGAGACAGAAGAGTGGCTGCTTTGCCTGCAAAGAGGATCTTCGCAGGTAACTATACCTACTCCTGTTCTTAAGTGTACATTTTGAGATGGGTTTTGTGATCCATCGTCTAGGAAAGAAAAAAGATTAGTACCGTCACGACTATCAATATACCACCTATCTAATCCTTTATAAATTCTAGCTCCTGTAATGTGGTTGGCGTAGGCTCCCCACGTTGGATCCCAACTATAACACCCATTTGTACCTTTAAGTCCTCCGGATATACAAAACTCACCAAATGCACTAATTTTTATGTTGATTATAAAACTACCGAAAGCTGTAAATTCTATAGAGTTAGTTTGTCCTCCTAATAAAAATTCATAAGTTTCTGGAGGGTCATTAAATACATACTGAACTCCATGCGAATTCCCGTAGTCAAAAACAAATTTTCCATCAATGTTAGCTGCATTAACTAGATAGTCGTAAGCTCCAATTTTAAATATAAGACTGGCTTGATCTCCTGAATCTAAATTTAAACGTAGATTCTCAACATCTCTTGGTACGTTAATTGTATCATTTTTATTAACCTCTAAAAATGTTTGAGAAGAAGAAGAGCTTGAACTATCAGATGAGTTACTAGAAGAAGACGTACTTGAATATGTTTTTTGTGGGTCTCCAACATCATTCATAGGTACTTTAAACCACCTAGTGTTATCCGATATAAATAAACATTTAGTATCGGTAGAGTATGCTATTTTACAACTACCACCAGCATAAGATTCCAATATCTCTAACTCCGACCCTCTTAAATAAAACTCTGAATTTTCTATATTCATGCTGCTTGATAAACAATAAACTTTATACCACTAATAACAAGTATAAAACTGTTGTCTTCCTTTCTCAGATAGTTAACATACAAATGCTTTCCGTCTACATCAACTCGAATCGAATTTGCTTCTGAGACAAAAAATGGACCCCCAAATAAACCGTGTGTATCTACTGATAAGATAGCACCACTTAAAGCTGTTATTCTAAAATTATGTGTGTCTGTAGATGATCCACCATCGACTGCTACTGTGACATAACCACCCGTAGGTAACGTTAGCTTCATTGATTTTGTAGCACTTTGAGGTACTGTTATAGTACCTCCAGAGAACACTGTAGTAATAGGTAATCCTGAGCTTGAGGATGAGCCTTCCTGACAAAGCCCCTCTATTACTGTTCCAAAATTGGAGCTGTGTCCACTTACGTAGAAGTGACCAGAAGGTGTTACACTTCCTACTGGTTTTTCTATAAAGTCATCATCTACACTGTTATTCTCAGTTAAATCAAAAGCCCACACAATACCGTTAAAGAATAATGTAATCTTATGCTTGTTTTGATAGTATGGATATCCGTTATAAAGTAAGATCTTACCATCAGGATCTAATACCATCGAATAGGATCCATTTACTGCTTCGTACTGACCCACAAAACCAGTAGCGCAATAGTAACCAAGAGGTTCTGTGTTTATTACAGCGTAGTTAGAACCACCGGTGTGTAGTAGTATTTGTTCTGTGTCTACTGCTACGAAAAGAGTTCCTACTGGAGGTACCGGACGTTGAGTTAATATGTTTTCAAATGTATCTACTCCTGAGAATATTCCACTATCATTTGTAAGCACATCAAAAACTCCATCTCCGCGATATATAAGTATGCGTTGAGAGTCTTGCGCGAGGAATATGTCCCCAATTTCAGCAGGCGATACAAGTATGTCTTTCTCTAGTCCAGTTTGATACTCTATTACAGCGTTAGGACATAAGTTAAACCCTTGTACAGGAAGTGTGCTAGAACTACTTTCACTGCTTGCACTGCTTGTACTACTTCTACTGCTTTGCGATGAGCATAATTCAGAGGATATACATCCTTCATGAGATCCAACAAGTGTTGGAGGATAGTAACAACCGGATGGATCCCAGACATCTTCTTGGTCGTAAGGACGTTCTATTAAGTCTTCATCAAGATTTCCGTCTTGGCCTGATATATCAATTACCCAGGTACTGCCATTGTAGTAAAGTGATACAAAGTTTTCATTTTGGTAGAACCATCTATTGTTAAAGAAGAAAGGTTCTCCTGTAACAACGTCATCTACGCGCGTAAAGGTACCATTAACAACGGATAAGTGTTCCGTGAATCCTGAAGCACAGTATCCTGCTGGCGTAGCACTAGAGCTGCTTGAGTCAGAGCTACTGCTAGATTTAGAGCTACTAGATTTAGAGCTACTTACGCTGCTTGATATTGAGCTACTACTAGACTTAGAACTAATGCTAGATTTAGAGCTTGTAGAATCACTTGATTTAGAACTAGACAGTGAGCTACTAGATTTTGAACTGCTTACAGAGCTAGACGATTTCGAGGAGCTACTACTTACAGAGCTGCTGGAGGTGCTAGAGGTAGATGATTGCGAGCTACTCAAGCTACTTCTAGAACTACTTGATACTGAGCTGACAGAGCTACTAGATTTTGAACTGCTTACAGAGCTAGAAGATTTCGAGGAGCTACTACTTACAGAACTGCTGCTTGATTTACTACTGGACTGCGAGGAGCTACTTGACTTAGAGCTTGTGGATATACTTGAGCTAGACTCAGAACTTTTACTAGACTTAGAACTGTAAGGCTCACACTCAGCATAACCTTGTACAGGTGTCTGACTTGAGCTACTTGATGATGACGCTGAAGAACGTGAGGACTCAGAGCTGCTAGAGGAGCAAAGGTCTGCATAAATATAACCTTGATGTGTTCCAAGTATACTTGGGTAATAGTAACCTGATGGATCCCAGATGCTAGCATCATCTGGTTGTAGTTCTATTAGATCTTCATCTATTGATGTGTCATGTGTAAGATCTATTACCCAAGTTGTTCCATTAAAGTATAATGCTACGTCATTAGCATTATGATAGTACCATCTATCATTGTACTCTAGAGGCTCATCAGTTACCGGATCTATTACCTTTGTAAAGTTTCCATTTACTATATCTAGGTTTCCTACGAAACCAATACCACAGTATCCTGCGGGCGTAGCACTAGAGCTGCTTGAGTTAGAACTACTACTAGAATCAGAACTTGATTGCGAGCTACTTGATTGTGAGCTGCTACTGGACTTAGAGCTACTAGATTTTGAACTGCTGCTTACAGAGCTGCTTGACTTAGAGCTGCTTGACTCAGAGCTGCTTATACTTGATCTACTAGATTTAGAACTAGATAGTGAGCTGCTAGATTTAGAGCTACTACTTTCAGAACTGTCAGAGCTACTAGAGCTAGATGATTGCGAGCTACTTCTAGAGCTACTACTTTGCGAGGAGCTAGAGCTACTGGACTGCGAGGAGCTAGAGCTACTTCTAGAGCTGCTTTCAGAACTTGATACAGAACTACTACTAGATTGTGAACTAGAAATAGAACTATCAGAGCTACTAGAGCTAGATTTAGAACTAGATAGTGAACTGCTAGATTTAGAACTAGATACTG